>OWIO01001261.1_pt1 | contig 20165 bp, 10 predicted proteins | sample 1733011 | NCBI WGS metagenome assembly OWIO01 (sample SAMN05065779, study PRJEB22554) | human gut metagenome | biome: ENVO:2100002; feature: ENVO:00000062; material: ENVO:00002003 | host: Homo sapiens | place: USA | reverse complement strand
GACTCTCTCATAATAGTTGGTTTTGTGTCCAACTTTTGGGGTGCAGTTCAAAATTGCCCCTGTCGTGCGTAAAACCGGCCTTTCCACGCACGACAGGGGCACGAGGCCAGACATGGGGCCGCGAAGCCGGGGCGCGCTGCTACTTGCCGACGTCTACCCAGTCGAGGGGCTGGAACCATGTGAGCCAGCGTCCCCATACACGTGGGGCGTCGCTGTGGGCGTAGCACAGGAACTGCTGGACGCCGTAGCGGACCTGGCCTTGCGCATCTCCGCTCATGCCGGCATTGATGATGCCACGTCGGAGTTCGCCTTCGATAAGGCCGCCCTTGGTGAAATGAATGCCGTCATTGGACTCCCAGACACGCATACGGCTGCTGTCGGTATCTCGGCGTTCGGCGTGGATTGCCACGAATTTCTGACTCCTGCAGATGTACTTGACATCCGTATGATCGGGCTTGTAGACGTCGCTCTTATCGAGCGCAATACCCTTATACTCAAGATGTCCGGGCCAGTTTTCATCCTTGGCGGAAGCCACTGAGACACGTGTAGTCGTACAATACCCATTGGACTCCACAAGGTAGTCATTGTAAGAATAATACAGGTAAACCACATCATCCTTGACTACGATGCAAGGCTCTCCGGCACCGAAGACCTCGCTTTCATGACCGGCTGCGGGTTCATAATCAATGACAGGCTGCGGATCCTGTCCCCAGCCGCTTCCGCTCCATTTTTCCCATGGACCGGTCGGGGTCTTGCTCCTGGCGATATACAAGTCATTGTCGTAACCATTAGGTTCCTCGGTAGACGTGTAGGCAATATAGTACCATCCGCCCCATTTGGCCACACCGGGGTCACAAACAGAAAACGCATCACGTTTGCCGTCAGAAGGCAGCAGGGCATCCGCTTCGTCGGTCCATGTCTTTCCGCCGTCCACCGAATGACGCCACGTAATCTTGTCCCAGAAATAATTGCCTGAGCCATTGGATGTTATGCGGCAGCGGAATTGACCGTCAACAGGTTTTCCATCTACATAGGAAACTGCTCCGGTTCTACCGGTAGAACCATTGTCAGGACATTTCCATATACCGGACTTTTCAGTACCGCCGGTCATTACCCAAAGGTAAGTTCCTGCAGGAAATGTCTCTGTATAATCTTCCTTGTCGCTCTTGTAGATGCTCAGCCAAGAATTGTCGGCATAATTCACGAAGGTCTTGGACGCAACAGCCACACCGCTTACAGTCGTCTCATAATCATTGACCCATTTATAGACCTTCAGGGTGAAGCCTTCAGCAGAACTGTTCCAGGAAGGGCAATTGAGAGAAATGATGCCGAAGTCCTCATTGGAAGTGAACTTCTGGGCGAAGACGCCTGTCGTGCCGAGCTGAAGAGGCGTGATGGCGTCAGAGACGGGGACCAGAACATTGGTTCCATAATAATCTCCAGGGGTCGCAAGCCAGATGTCGATAGAATTGTCGTCATTGATGATGATAGACGGACCGTAACGGTAATTTGGCCCGGTATAAATATCCCACCCCTCACGTGCGACAGGTTTTACGGGGACTACGGCCTCCGGCTCCGGGACATCCGGTTCGGTATTGCCATTACTGCAGCAGGCCATGCCGACAAGGGCAACACCCGCGAGTGCCAAACGATTGAATATCATATTCATATAAATTTACAAAAATCTTACCTTGTTTCGGAGCCAGCGTCCTGACTTTATCGCCGGAGGCGGTATGCTCCGTGACAGTAACCCTCAGCCCATTCCCTGAAGTGCGGAACACCTTGAGGTCGAAATCAGAGCCGAATGCCCGTATATGCTGGAGAGACATCCCGTTCCAGCCGGACGGAAGATTCACATTCATCATGAAGCTGCGCAATCCAGTAGGACGGATACCGAAGAGGCCTTCCGTTATGACCCTGCAATAAAGGCCGCTTTCCGCTGACAGATGTCTCTGGGAGCCCTCCGGCCAAGCTTCCACCGCATAAGGGACATGATCCCCGAGTAGACGACGCTGCGAAAGCCTATGAAGAATTTCCAGCGCCTTGTCAGGATTACCGGTATAGAAGATGCCCCTGAGCGCATACAGTGTCGCCCTGTCCCAGAACACGTCGCTCCCCTGCTCAGTGAGACAGCCGTTTTCGGTCATGAGTTCGGGTCCGGTCAATGCTGCCGAAGTCCCGGCTGCCCTGTCGGCTATTCCGGCGATGAGCGGCATACAAATCCACGAACGCAGCAATGTGTTCCCCTTATAGTAGCGATATGTCTCATAACCGGAGACCTGCCCGCCGAAATATTTTTCTATCGCAGCAGCCATTTCCTTGGATCTGCGCAAGTAATCCTTGGTGACAGAAGCACTTACGTCAATTTCCTTGCCAAGATAAGAAGCGGAAAGCAATGCATCATAATATAGCGTGGAGGTGCAGAGATTGGCATCACCGGACTCGAAACGGTTTTCAAGTTCATCCGTGTCGGAAGCCACTACGCCTTCTTCGTCAATATTACGGCGGCAGTACTCCAGACACCACTGTATCAGCGGCCAGAGTTCCTTGGCCTCCGCTTTGTCGCCCCTGGCCAATGCATATCGCGAAGCACCGTAGGCTATCATGGCAGCATCGCCACGGTCACCGCATCCGTCCCAGATATCATCGCCTTCCGCGATGATGGAACTCGGTATCGGCTTATAGTCAGGAGACATGAAACGGGCGAAATGACGGAAAGAATTAAGGGCGGACTCATTTCCGTTTGCATTGCCCAGATAAGGGAAGAACGGGTCGATATATTCGGCCTGGTCATTGGCCCAGATGGCGGCATAATAGCTTTCCCCGCCCGGGCTGTGCATCAATCCGCCTTTCGTTCGGAAGATGCTTTCAGTCGCACGTATCTTGGACTGCCTGAACATTTCATTAAGGACAGTATCCGGGGTATCGAGGACAAGATTGGAGCCCAGTCCAAGCACAAACGCCTGACGTGCAGCAAATTCCGAGTCCACGTCAGGATGCAGCGGAGCCTCCGCCGGAATATCCCTGGTCACAGGAGCCGCACCTGCAAGCAGCGGAGAAGTAACCTTGCCGCCCTCACGATATGCCTGATAAACCACAGTAAACGTGCGTTCCGTACCTGGAGCCATCCACGCTGTCCCGTCACCGTCAATTTCAGCACGGACAAGATAAGTTCCGTCCACACCGGCATAATGGTCCGTAGATGCAATTTGACAGTATTGCGGAACTGTCACCAGAAGATTGTCCCCGGTGACATTTTTCAATGTAAATCTCTCATAGACAGCAGGAAGCGTAGTGGAAGGGAAAATGGTACGGGTCATCCGGATACAAGCCGACTCCACAGCGCCCGGACCGATGCCGATGAAATCATTGGCCTTGGACCAGAGGCTCGTAACCTCGACCATTCCGTTTATACGGACGGAATCCACTTTCTCGCGTATCAGACTTCTTCCGTTCACCGCAAGCAGCGACGGAATGTCTGCGGCAATGCGGAAATTCATCGACGCATGGGTATTGTTCGGAATCGTCCGCAGCATCGGGAACACAAGCGACTTTTCACAACGGAAAGCGTGGTCAGCGGTAACGCCCCAACGCAATACACAGGAAACTTTCTCGCCGCTCATCTCGATATGGTCCTCATGCGGCAGTTCCTCTGACGCATTCCAGAGTATGCCTCGTCCTCCCCCCGCTATCTTCCAACGCGTTTCCGCGACATCCGTATCTGGCTGTATATCATACAGTTCGTTATCATTCCCGGTTTTATATGTCGGAAGGGATGAATCGACGATTTCGGCATCCACACGTTCAGCCGAACCGCGCATCACGGTGTTTTCAATGAAATCCACCTGCTTTCCGACGGTCTGCGGCATATACCCGGCGACAGCGTGATTGATTCCCGGGAAACGATAGAACCGGCATATTCCGCCAGCCGACTCCAACGCCTTCTGAATCTGACAAGGACCACAGAAAGACACATTGCCGGTCCTGATGACATCATACGGAACCAGTTCATCCTCAGTTCCGTGGAACATCATCACAGGGCATGGCGCCGACTTGTAGCCAAGCGGTCCGTCCACCAGAACAGCCCCGGCGAACGCCATGACACCCTTATAGTTGAAACCTTCCGGAAGACCCGCAGCCATCGGCGTGCGGTTGCAGATTTCCCACTCAGCCTGCTGCACCGTAATCGCCCCAGCCGACGAGCCGGTGACAACAAGATTGTCCGGGTCAATGCCCATGGACGCTCCGTTCTTCAAAAGAAATTCCGTGGCAGAAAACAAATCTTCCACGGCGATATTGATCGCATTGTCCAGAAGACGGGCAAATTCCGACTGCGTCACACCTCGCACTCCTTTGAGCCCCAGACGATAATCTATGGTAATCATCCGGTAGCCCTTCGCATTCATCTCCCTGAACCACGGACGAAGCCTGGTTTCCGCACGGGACCCCTCCTTGAAGCCGCCGCCGAACACATGGACAATGGTAGGACGCTGCCTGCCGTCCTCACACATCACCTTCGGCGCATCAGGTTCATAAATATCCATATACAATGCGCAAGTATCTCTGTCTGCGTATTTTACAGTAGCATCAGGTTCTATCCCCTGCGCGAAAAGCGGTGCTGACGAAAGCATCGCCAGTACCGCAACTATCAATACCTTGAAATTATATCGCATAGCTTATCTTCTTTCAAAATAAGGATTCGGGGAATCTACGACTTTCAGTCCGGAATCATTCTTGACATTAATGCAATTATGCAGACTGACAGTAGCATCATCCTTCCATCCGGCAAAGTCGTTCCCCTCTATCTTCACATTTTCACACGACTGAAGGTCTATTGCTGAAAGATTCGGGAAAAGCGGCCTATAATTACCGGAGTCAATGAATTCATTGTCAGACACTTCGATGGAGCGCACACTCCTGGCGTAAACCAGCTGGCTGTCGAAAGTGCTGATACGGTTCCCGGTAAATACAATCTTGTCATGATAGTAGAAATCATTCCCCATGACTGGAAGGACAGGATCGACAAGGAGCACAGGCATCGGACCGTTCCCTCCTATTCCGAGGTCCTCGAAACGGTTGTTCCGGATCACGATATTCCGCGTCGGGCCTGACTCGAACCAGAAGTTCGCATCGCCGCTCACATTGATTCCGGACATCTGGGACTTGAAGTCGCAATTTTCGACAAGCACGTCTCCCAGAGTCGAGAGGAGCAGACTGCGTGCGCGGTTGTAACGGACCGTGCATCCGCGGATTACAGCCGAAGCATTGCAGGAAATATTCTCTATCGCAAGCCCGGACGGCGCATCGACTGCCGACGCATCGAATTCGGTTTCAATGACATAAGACTTTCTGTCGGTACGGTCAATGCTGATGAGTTTTCCCTGCCCTACCGGTTTAAGCGTGGACTTGTCCACAAAGCGCATAATGTCTCCCGGCTCGGCGAAATGGTTGCCCTCCTGTTGGAAATGTCCGAAAGAAGCTCGTAACACATTGGAACTCAACAGCGTATCTACAAGCATATAGATTCCGTGAATGTTCGTGGCATCATCCAACATGCTCTCAAACCTGCAATCTTCCAATGTAATCACACCCTTGCAGTTTACGAAGTGGGTGGCATCGGCAGAAGATGTTATCATCCTCGGGGAGCCTTCATGGGCTGCGGTGGAGAAATTCCTCAACGTAACGTCTGCCGAATATTCAGCTATCAATGACATTCCTCCGCTGCGATAGACATGGACATTTTCCAATGTCACGTTCTTCGAACAAAGTACCGCGATTGCAGGGTAAAGGCGATTCAGTTTCGTAGGTCCCTTGTCGTCCCAGATGCTGCCGACAGGCGGAACGTCACGTGCGCTCAATCTTGTAAACTCCACGACACCGGGCTCAATCTCGCGTGCGCCCATTTCGCCGGACCAATATCCATGGTCGTAGGCAGCCGTGTCAAACCAGGGACGATGCGTAGACGGGTCGAAGACAATGCTTTCCCCCATCGGATATTCCCAGTCGTAGCCGCTGAAAAGCAAGCGGTCACCGACAATCCTGTACTTGCTGTCAGGGAAGACCTTGACGACAAAACTTCTGTTTACAGGGTCATTGGACAATACCTTACCTTCGAAGGTCCAGGGATAATCATAATCAATGGATATTCCGCTGATTTCCACATTCTCCGACCCCTTCACGGCGAACGGCGTCATGGAACCATGAAACATGAAATCCGTTTCATCACCTGTGATGCGGACATTTTTCATGTTTTTCAGAAGGAATGCCACAAGCTTGTTTCCGCTGTCATTGTTCGAGACGTTAAGGAATTCCTCAGGTGCCTTCTCTGGATAGAAAGGATACACGCCCTTTCCGAAACGGAGGGTTATGTTTCCTTCAGGATGGTTCTCCAGGATTTCCCGCACGACGGGAGTATAGTCAGAGACAGAAGAATCGAACTGCACATCCACAGTCTGCATGCATCCGGCAAGGGCGCAGACAAAAGCGAAGAAAACAGGTATTGTTCTGATAATATTCGTAATCATGTCAGTCAATCAATTATTTCCATAAAGGATTCTGTTCTATTGCTCCGTCCGAAGCGTCAATGACAGATTGAGGGACAGGGAAAATGGAGTGCTTTTCCTTGCAGTTGTTACGATACGGGTCGTAATACTGTGTCCAGAAATCATCATGCAGAAGCACGTCGTGGAACGCCTGCTGAAGATGCCCGAAACGGACAAGGTCAGCCCAACGATGTCCTTCGAAGGCCAATTCCCAATGTCTTTCGTCCAGAATCTGGGCGAGGACAGGCTCCAGGTCCCCGTAAGGGTTGGCATAAGTCAGGTTGCCCTGGACGAGATCTACAGTCGGGTCAGGAGTATTGACAGGCTTGCCGTAACCGCGTCTGCGGACCTGGTTCAGTCCTTCCCAAGCCTCTGCGGAAACGGTCCCGTTGGCACGATATTCCGCTTCCGGAAGCATCAGCAGGACATCGGCATATCTGATAATCGGGAAGTTGATGGCGTTGTTCCATTCCACCCAGTTAGATCCACGGACACTCTTGTCCAGAGAATGACGGAACTTGTAGATAAAGTAGCTTCTTTCGTAGGTAACCTCACCTGTGACAGGGTCATTGTAGATTATCTTGCCGACACCGTTCTGTGTCACGATGTAGCCTTCCTTGTTTATGCTGCCCTTTCTGAGGTCGTTGTCATCCCATCTGTCATACATGTCAGGGAATGTCCTGATCTGTGTAGTATATAGTTTTTCAGTATTAGGGAGCCCCTCATTGGTGCCGACCTGGCCGCCATAGCGGTTGTTGCTGACGGTATTGTCGAATTCGACATCGAAAATGTACTCGCTGTTGTGTTCATGCATGCCGTCGAACTGCGAGAAATAATCATTGACGAGAGCGAACCTGCCGCTGTTGATGACGGTCTTGCAGGCTTCGACAGCCTTGGCTGCGGCCTGAGGGTCTTTCAGCGGTTCGCCTGCCATCTGGAGGTAGGCCCTTGCTTTCAGCGCGGTAGCTGCGAGCTTGTAGGCATGTCCGACGGTATTGGTCTCAGGAAGAAGGCTTTCCGCCTTTTCGTAATCGCTTATGACCTGGGCATAGACTTCCGCAAGAGATGCTTTCTTGGTATTCAGCTTGGACAGGTCAGTGGTTTCATTCAGCACGAGAGGGACCTCGCCGTAGTAACGGGCAAGCTGGAAGTAGAACCATGCGCGAAGGAAGTGGGCCTCGCCGAGGATGCGCGAGCGGTCAGCATCGGAAACACCGCTTCCGACATATGCATTCAGCCTGTCAATCACGATGTTGGCCCGTTGGATGCCGAGATATTGCATGAACCACACTTTTTCCACGAAAAGGTTTTCCGGCGTATAGGTATAGTTTCCTATCATGTCCTCGCCGTTGTTGGAACCAGCTGCAATAAAGGCTTCGTCGGTACCGATTCTTCCCCAGTAGAGGAATCCGAGAAAATAGTTCCCGTAGCGGTGCTGGGCAGCCCATTCGGTCGATCCGAATGTGTAGTACACGCCTGTCAATGCCATGTCGAAGTCAGAGGTGCTCTGGAAGAAATTATTCGTCGTTATGTTGCTCTCGACTTTGGTCTCCAGAAAATCACATGATGCGGCTGACATCATGAGCAGAATTCCGGCAAATATGGATATATGTCTTTTCATCTTGTTCATCTCCTATTTGAATGAGAGGTTTACGCCGAAAGTGAACGTCCTCGCATGAGGGAAGTTTCCGTAATCGAAACCCTGGGAAAGAATCGCCGACGCAGAGTTTTGGCTGATACCGACTTCAGGGTCATAGCCCGAGTACTTGGTAAACGTATAGAGGTTATCTGCTGAAACATAGAACTTGCACATTTCCACATGTTTGGTGCGGCTGAGAAGCTTCGCAGGGAAAGTGTATGTCAGACGCGCCGTCGAAAACCTGAGGAACGAGGCATCTTCCACATGGGCAGAGGAAACCAGCTTGGTAGGAATCTGCGAATAGTACAGAGGATCATCTGTCTGGTTCGCAGGTGTCCACCTATTCGTCCATCTGCCTATCTGGTTGGACCCGTCTCCGGTGTATGACGCTGTCATCACGTAGTTCGCATTGTACATGTCATTACCGATGGAGTATTGGAACCCGAGATAGAGATTGAGCGATTTCCAGTTGAAGGTGGTGGAGAACGCGCCGTAGACGTCAGGCAGGAAGTTGCCTATGACCTCACGGTCGCTGTCATCTATCTTTTTGTTGTCATCCAGGTCCGCAAGCTTGACTGAACCAGGCTGTTCACCTACACCCTGGCTCGGAATGCCCGATTTGAGTGTATAAATCGTCTTGCCGGTCGCTCCGGTGGATGTATCGAACTCATCGAGCTGATAAAGTCCGACAGCCCTGTAACCATAAAGTTCACCGACGCTGCCTCCTTCTCGGAGAATCACGGCGCTCTGGTCATTCAGGCAGCTGATCCCCAGATAGATAGGCGCACCGCTCTGGCCAAGTTTGAGAATCTTGGACTTGTTATGTGTCATGTTCGCAGTCATGCTCCACTGGAAATTCCTGGTATCCACAAGTGATGCATTGAGAGACAGCTCGATTCCGGAATTGCGGATGCTGCCGATGTTCTGCCACGCCTTCGGATAGCCGGAGATATTGAGGACAGGAGCCTCAAGAAGAAGGTCGCGAGTCGTTTTATTATAGAGGTCCAGATCAATGTGGAGTCTTTCGTTCCACATTCCGTATTCTATACCCAAGTTATATTCCAATGTCTTTTCCCAGGTAAGGTTCTCATTGGCAAGTGTAACTGGAGATTGTCCGATACTGACGTCCGTACCGAACGCGGTGTTGGTATTGTAGAGCTGGGCAAATGATCCTGCCGTAGGAACATTGGAGTTTCCGACCTCGCCGACGGAGGCTCTCAACTTGAGCGTGCTGACGGTATTGCTGTTTTGGAGGAAAGATTCCTGCTTGGCGTTCCATGCGAGCGCACCGGAATAGAATGAGCCCCACTTGTTCTTCACGAACGTCGATGTGCCGTCGCGGCGGAATGTGAATGTGGCGATGTATCGGTCGTCATAGGCATAATTGGTCCTGAAGATGAAGGACATCATGGAACCTTTTCCCGTAGACGAATAAGAAGTGAAGTTCTTGGCCATCTGCAAGTTATTGTAGCCTAGAGTCTCGTTGTCGAAAGCGGATGCCTCGGTCGCCGTGTAATAGTTTCTCGAGCCCTGTTCAGTCAATCCGCCCATTACATTCAGGCGGTGCTTCTCCGCGAAAGTCGGAGACCAGGTAAGAGTATTCTCGTTGATCCATCCGAAGCTTGAGATGTTAGCCATGCAGGCCTGGCCCTGATACAGCTGTCCTCTCGGCGTGCTCTTCGGATAATACTGCTTTTCTTCCAATGCGTAGCTGTCGAAACCTCCGGTGACTTTCAGCACAAGGTCAGGAATGATAGTGTACTGAATGTAGGAATTCGCGATGGTACGGCTGAGTATCTTCTTCATTTTGATATCATTGGCCATCGTGACGGGGTTCTGCTTATTGGAACTGAGATACGATTCGATCACCGTTTCCGGCACCCCGGCCCTACGGAAATATGTCTGCGTGTCAGAGTCGGTAAGGTCGAAAGGCTGTGAAATCAATGCATCCATGACAGTTCCGATGGCTGACCCGTTTCCGCCGGACGTCGGCACACCGTCATCCACTATACGGCTGTAGTTCAGGTCAACGCCCAATTTCAACTTGTCAGTAAAATTATGGTCAATGTTGACCTTTCCGGTGAGTTTGTCCCAATCCGTGCAGATGATGATGGACTTGTTCTGCATATAGGACGCGCTTACCAGAAAGTTCGTCTTGTCAGTAGAGTTCTGCATCGAGAAATTATGGTTCTGGATAAATCCGGTACGGTAAATCTCGTTCTGCCAGTCCTTTGTCCTGATCCTGTTGAAATCGAAGTTCCGAAGATTGCCGTCGGTGTCGGAGAAGAGAAGATATGAAGGTGTCTTCTCATTCATCATTGTCGCATATCCCTTGAAATCAAGCATGTCGAGTTTCTTGGGAAGCTGCTGGATGCTGGCGTATCCGCTGTACTGGATGCGGCCTGAAGAACCGCGGCCCTTCTTGGTGGTGATCATGATGACACCGTTCGCTCCCCTGTTGCCATATATGGCGGTAGATGAAGCGTCCTTCAGGACCTCGATGGAAGCGATGTCATCAGTGTTTATCAAGGCAAGGGAACTCATCTGCGAGTCCATGCCCGCCATACCCATGCCGGAAGACGTGGCGACATCCCCGAGAGGGAAACCGTCCACGACAATCAGAGGCGACGTAGAACCCGAAAGGGATGCGGCTCCACGGATAAGCATCTTGGATGCTGCTCCAGGCTGACCGCTGGTAGATGAGACCATCAGTCCTGCCACACCGCCCTTCAGTGCGTCGTCCACAGAAAACATCACTTGGTTTTCAAGCTTTTCCGGGCTTATTGACGCCACACTACCGGTCAGATCCTGACGGCGTGCTGTGCCATAACCGATTACGACAGAGTTCTCAAGAACCTCCGAATCGGAGTCGAGCTTGAAATCCAAGACTTGCTTCCCCGATACTGGAAGTTGTTTATCCTGGTAGCCGATGAACGAGGCGACAAGGACGGACTCTCCGGATTTGACTTTGATGGTATATTTTCCATCATCATCGGTAGTCGCCCCGTTGGTAGTGCCTTTTTCAAACACGTTCGCCCACGGAATCGGTTCACCCTGATTGTCCGTCACCTTTCCGGTGACCGTCAACTGCTGCGCAAAGGCAGCGATACCCACTGATGCCCACAGCATCAGAGAAGCAAGAATGCGTTTCATATATTATTCTTCAATCTCGTCGATACGGAAATTATCCAAATAGAATGTTGCGCCGTAACCGGAACATCTTACACAGATGAAACAGTTTCTGAACACGTATCCATTGTCATATCCTGCCACGTTGAGAGTAAACTCGTCAGAAAGTGTCTGCCACTTGTCCGTGATGAGATTCTTGAAATGCAGGTCACTGTAATCAGCATTATCAGCCTTCAGTTCCGTGTAACGGAACTCATGCAAAGACTTGTCTCCACTTGTCTGAGAAACATAATCCTCATTATAATATTCTTTCCAGTCTTCGGCGGTATTAAGACCTCTCAACGGGTCCTGCAAGCCTTCTGAAGGAGTGCAGCCATAAATCCAGGCAATCTCCATGACGGCACCGATTTCACCCTTGTTCATCTGACCGATAGAAGGAATGGCCTTCAGAAGTTCGACTGTTTCCAATGCTGGAGCGGATGCCTTGATATCGAATGACATCTTGTACTTCTTGCCCACTTCCATTGATGCATTGTTGCACCAGTTGTTGCGATGGAACAAATCAATGAAACCATTCATTGATTCATAGCCAGGCACAGGCAAATAATTATATGATGTAGCATCGACTTTCATACATTTGGAAGAGTTGGAGCCGCCGTCCACGATTGTAGCCTTGGAAGCCTGGTCACCATCTTTCGCATAACAGATATAGGCATTGCGGACGTCAGTCCCCTCGAACCCGAACACATCGTATCCGAACTTGGTATCTTTCTTGAGAAGCGGATAGTTGCCGGCGATGATGGAAGTCTCGACAGTCTTTTTGGCGCCGTCTGCAGCACGTGTCATCTCGCAAGTAACCTTCACGTCATCTATCTGACTGTTCCAGGTGACTTTAGGAGATGCCTCGGTAGAAGTGGCAGGGGTACCGCCCTGGAATGTCCAATTGTAGGATGTAGGCTCACCTACCACGTCCTTGAGCGAGAATGTGATTTCCGCACCGCTCTTGGCACAGCCCTTAGGCGTAAGACCTGAAGCTTCGATGACTGCAGAAAGGCTTCCGAGGACATTGACCTTGAAATCCTTCTGCTGCTTGGTACCGTCCTGGAAGTTGACTACCAGTTTCACGGCTTTTTCGCCTCCTTCATTGAAGGTGACGTCCACTACAGCTGCTTTGGACGTAGCCGGTTCCGCGTCCTCGAATGTCCATTCGCGTGAAGAAACTCCGAGAGAAAGGTCCTCGAATTTCACCGGCTGTCCGGCAATAGCCTCGGAAGGTACGTTATAGGCAAACTCCGTCTCTACCTTTGTAGAGGACTTGCTGCATGAAACCGCAAGAATCAGACTGCATAAAGCAGCCATGGAAAAGATTTTTTTCATGATACAACGTTATTAGTTTTCTAAAATTTGCAAAACCGCGGAAACGTGATTTCTCGCGTTTCTTCTGCAATAATACAGACAAACGCTCCTGAACGATTTCACAAATCGTTCATATTTTAGCAATTTTCCAAAAAACTATTTTCTGTAGTCTTTGGGATGCACGCCGAATTCGGCTGAGAATATTTTGGAGAAATACGATATGTTGTTGAACCCTACGGCATACATCACTTCGGTCACCGTCATTCCCGAACCGGATGAAAGAAGCTGGGCCGCCCTTTTCAGGCGGATGCTGCGAAGGAACTGGATGGCGGACATTCCCGTTATCGACTTTATCTTCCTGTAAAGTTGCGGACGAGAATAACCGACATTCTGACACAGTTCGTCGACGCCATAATCCAGTTCCGCGATATGCTCTTCGATATTGTCAATGCAGCTGCGGATGAATTTTTCATCGACAGGAGTAGCGGTAACCGCCGAAGGTTCCAGATTCACCTCCGTACGGAACGACTGCCTCATACATTCCCGCTGGCGTATGAGATTTTCTATTCTGGAAAGGAGAAGGTCCGCATGGAAAGGCTTGGTGATATAATCATCAGCCATCATCTGATACCCCTCCATCTTATAGACAGGAAGATCACGCGCGGAAATCAGAATCACCGGAATATGTGAAGTCACTTTGTTGTCCTTTATCTTGCGGCAAAGTTCCAATCCGTTCATCTGCGGCATTACCACATCAGTAAGCACCAAATCCGGCTGTTCGGCAATCGTCTTCTCATATCCTTCAGAGCCGTCCGTCGCCGTAATGACATTATACCGCGTGGACAGCAGCTGGACAAGATATTCCCTCAATTCCGGGCTGTCGTCGACTATGAGCACCAGATGTTCCCGTTCCACGCCTCCTGTCGATGCCGCATTTGCCGTCCGGAACTCCGCCAGAGAATCGTAATTGGAAATATGGTCGCTGTTTTCATATTCATCGTCAATGTCTTTCGACGAGAACTGCGAGCTTCCATACGGCAGGAATACATGAAACGATGTCTGACCGCCCGGCACCGATTCCGCCCAAATACGTCCAGAATGGGACAATACGGCAGAACGGCTGATGGACAGCCCGATGCCCATTCCCCCGCGATTGTTGTTCCGGCCCTGACGGAAGCGGTCGAAGATGTAAGGCAAATCCTCCGGGAGTATTCCCATTCCGATATTGGACACTGTAAGTTCCACACCTTTACGGCCATCAATATCCGTAATCTCTGACACCTCGGCACGAATCTGTCCGCCCCTTTCCGGCGAATACTTCAATGCGTTCGACATCAGGTTCAATATCACTTTCTCAATACTGTCCTTGTCGATGAAAACTTTCTGCGACAATGGCGACAATTCCATCTCGAATTCATAATCCCGCGCCTTCGCAAGCGGCTGGAACAGAAGGCAAATCTCCTCAACGAAACGCGAAAAGTCTATCTCCACCACATGGAGCCGCACCTCGCCATTGTCGAATTTTCGCAAATCCGTGATGGACTCGATATGTTTCTGGAGAATCTTGGCTGACTGTTCCTCCAGCTGAAGACGGCTGATAGTGGTCTTTCCCAGATTCGGATTCTGCAGGAGTTCCTCGACCGGAGTCGTTATCAGGGTAAGCGGAGTACGTATTTCATGTAGGAACTCCGTATGGAATTTAAGTTCATTTTCATTCCTCTCCCTCTGTTCTTCATGCAATTTTTCTTCGAGTTCCTCACGATGCCGCCGGGCGCTGCGACGCCGCAGACGGACCGACACCCAGAGCGCAGCACCGAGGACAATGACCAGATAACAAGACTTCGCCGCCGTCGAGGTGTACCACGGATGCAGGATTCTGATGTCAATGCGGGCAGGCGTCTCACTCCACAGGCCGTCGCTGTTGGCAGCATAGACTTCGAACGTATAACGTCCGGGACGAAGGCTCAGATAAGAAGCAGACGGAGCCCTGCCGTCAGTAAAATGCCAGTCATCATCCAGCCCCACCAGCATATAACGGTACCTGTTGCGCTCAGGATACACATAATGCATGGCAGAAAAACGGAAAACAAGATTATTCTCCGTGCTGCCCAGCTTCATCTGCGGACATCTGCGGACAGGCGAACTTTCCTTCAGACAGTCAAAAGATTGCATGTCATTGATTTTCAATGATGTAATACACGCCCGAGGCATATCGGCATTGTCCACAATCTCTGACGGACGGAAAATATTGAACCCGTTGATACCTCCGAATGCCATACGTGAATCCCTCATCCGGACTGCGTCATACATCTTGAACGAGTTGCTCTGAAGGCCGTCCTTACGGGAGAAACACGATATTTTTCCGGTCGAAGGAGAAAACCTCACAAGACCGAAACCGCCTATCCAGAAGTCACCGTCGGAGTCCTCCAGCATTGACTCGAACTCATTGTTGGGAAATTCCGGATTCGTGGTCTTGTTGTATATCCTGAAGGTCCCGTCTTCATTCATTCTGCAGAGTCCCAATCCCAGCACGGACACCCATAGGACTCCCTTGCGGTCACGATGGATGAAGGAAACGAATTCTCCCGCCCCATGTTCCGGCTGCACCTGAATGCGCCGGATACCAGCAATTTCCCCATTCTCTTCCAGCGTAATCTTATTAAGTCCGGACCGGGAGCCTACCCATATTGTCCTGCCGGCATCATTGATCAAGATATCGGTCGTACAATCATCGGAAAGCGATGCCGTGTCTGACGGATTTCGCCGCAGGCATGTCCAGACTGAGGATGACGGATGGCTCAGGTCTCCCTTGGAAGAATGATAGAGGCCATCGCCTGTCACTATCCATATCCTGCCGAAAGTATCAGCAGCGAACTTGTAGATAGTCATTGACTCAGGCAGATTCCCAAGCCGAATCATATTGAAAGCTTTTCCTGAAGCTGCTCTTTCAACATCCTTTTCCGGAATCACTGCCGCCCCTTTGTCCCACGAGCCGACCCAGACCGAGCCGTCTGGACTTTGCCACAGTGCGGAGATGGTTTTCCCCGCGAAACGGGACAACGAGCCTGAATCCACCCGTACGATATCATTGCCCTTCATGACAGAAACCCGGCCTTCGCGGGAGCTGCACCATAGCCTGTCGTCATTGTCCGACATCATTGCGACAACCTGCTCGCCTTCCTCTCCCGGGGTCACAGTCCCGAGTCTGAAGCGACGGCTGTTGGCATTGCTCCTATAGCATCCGCTTCCGATGGTTCCGATCCACAGCACGTCAGAATAGTCGCTGAACACACAGGTAACTTCAGGCGAGCGTCTTGACTCGGTCAGGAACTGGCCGGTACGCCTGAAACTTCCGTCATAGCATAACAATCCATCTTTCACCGTACCGATATAAATGCTTCCATCCTTGCCGAGGCACGCGGATTTGGCTGCGCAGTCATTGAGTTTTGTCAATGTCCTGGTCGGCAAGTCGAAGATCCAGCATCCTTCGTATGAGGTAATGAGGAGTTTCTCTCCCACTTTGAGCATCGACGTTGCGAAAAGGCTCTCAACCACGGACATATTCCCTGTCGCCCGGCTGAAAACGGACAGCGAGGATGGGGTTCCGACAAGAAATTCGTCTTCGTTCAGCTGGAAACAGGCGGAGACCAGACTTCCGAGGGACCGCGACGTGAGGTCATAAATTCCATCATGACAGGACAATAGGGAAAGGCCGTCATCGGTGCATATTATCACGGAATTGCCGTCGTGTGATGGAAAGACGCCATTGACATAATTGGAGGGGACCCGTATAGTCTTGATGAAACGGTCATTCCGCGTATCGAAGATAGTCAGGCCGCCGGTCTCGGTTCCGATGTACAACAGCCCGCCAGGAGCCAAATAAAGGGATCGGATTCGGGAGCTTTCCAAGATGGAATCAGACACATCATACACTATCATGTCAGTTCCGTCATAACGGCACAGTCCGGAATAGGTTCCTATCCAGATATAGCCGTCATCATCCTGCACGACGGCAGAGACGTCCGTATGAGGAAGCCCCTCGTCCACAGAAAGTTGCTCGATATGCGAATACTCTTGTGCAAAGAGTCCACCGGCGAAAACGCATAAAAGGAGCAGCATTGCAATAGTCCGTTTCATCTGTCCGCGAATCATGCCTCCAGTCATGGAAATAAGTTTGTGCATCAACTGACGCGGCAAAGATATGCAAATCATTCCGGAGTTGCGCATTTTTTCTGCACTCAGTTTGTCGTTGGCATTATCTGAGACTTTTTGCCGGGATGGGCTTTATGTTTTCAAAATTTTATATATTTGTGACATACAGCTGTTTTGATTATTCACTTAAAGAGTATTGATAATATGAAAAAGGTATTCAACCTTCTTGTCTCTTTCGTTCTGATTGCGGGATTTTCCGCTTGTAGTAAGGACGATTCAGGCAATCAACAGGTACCGAAGAATCCTGTCCCGTCTGCGGACTACAAAGGTCTTGCGTTCATTTCTTCCGGAGAATCCACTGTCCGGCTTGCACAAGTGGGGACCCCGTATGAAATCTCATTGGAATACAGCACTGATGAGACCCAGTGGAAGCCATATGCCATAGGGGAAACGATTACTTTGGCGGACAGTACATTTTTACTGTTCAGAAGCGGCGAGCATAAAAATCGCAAGTTCAGTAAGGATGACGAAAATTACTATCATTTCGAGATATCCGGCCCCATCTCTGCACAAGGGAATATCATGTCATTGTTAAACAGGGATTTCTCCACTCCGCTTACATTTTATGGATTTTTCGCATTATTTGAAGAATGCACAAGCCTGCTGTCTGCGCCGGAACTTCCGGCAACAACAATGGAAAAGGGCTGCTATTCCCAAATGTTCTCAGGATGCACAGCTCTGAAATCTGCGCCGGAGCTCCCGGCCGAAGCATTGGCAACTAATTGTTATCGGTATATGTTCCGTGGATGTTCCGCTCTGACATCTGCCCCGGAACTCCCGGCAACAACAATGGAACAGGGCTGTTATTTCGGAATGTTCTCTGAATGCACAGGGTTGACATCCGCGCCTGAACTCCCGGCCAATGTGTTGGCAAACAATTGTTATGGGTGGATGTTCAAAGGATGTTCCGCTCTGACATCTGCGCCTAAGCTTCCGGCAACAAAAATGGAAGCCTATTGTTATAACAGTATGTTCGCAAACTGTACGGGTCTGACATCCGCACCTGAACTCACAGCTAAAAGATTGGAGTCCAATTGCTACCAGCATATGTTTGAGGGATGTACAAGTCTTTCATCGGCTCCGGAACTTCCGTCTACATACCTGGTAACAGAATGCTACCATAGCATGTTCAACGGATGCACAAGTCTTACATCAGCGCCTAAACTTCCTGCGACGACCTTGGAGTGGGGTTGTTATAGCGAAATGTTCCAAGGATGTACAAGTCTGACATCCGCACCGGAACTTCCGGGGAAAGAACTTATTCGCAATTGTTATCAGCTTATGTTTAAAGATTGCAGCAAGCTCCGATATGTCAAAGCATTGTTCACAACCAGCCCATCAGAAGAAACCACAAAAGACTGGCTCAGCGGCGTGGCGGCTTCCGGAACATTCGTCAAGAGCAAAAATGCCACTTGGAACGTGACGGGCGTACACGGCATTCCGAAAGGATGGAAAATTGAAACTCAGTAGCCTGTCATTTATCGTGACTCATGTCGTTTTGTTTTTTCACTTAAAGAGTATTGATAAATATGAAAAAGATATTCACTCTTATTGTCTCATTCGTTCTGCTTACGGGATTTTCCGCTTGTAACAAACAGAGTCTTCCCCCTGCCCCTGTCCCGACAGTGAACTACAAGGGTCTTACGTTCATTTCTTCCGGAAAGTCCACTGTCCGTCTTGCAAAAGTGGGGGCTCCGGATGAAATCACATTGGAATACAGCACCGATGAGTCCCAGTGGAATCCATATACCATAGGGGAAAAGATCTCATTGGCGGACGGCACATTTTTACTGTTCAGAGCCGGCGATCAGAAAAATCTCACATTCAGCAAGGGTTCCGATAGTTACTATCATTTCGAGATTTCCGGTCCCGTCACTGCTCAAGGGAATATCATGTCATTGTTAGACAGGGATTTCTCCACCCCGCTTTCAACGAATGCATTTTTCGCTTTATTTGAAGGATGCAAAAGCCTGCTGTCTGCGCCTGAACTCCCGGCAACAACAATGGCACAGGGCTGCTATTTCCGAATGTTCGCGGAATGCACAGGGTTGAAATCCGCACCTGAACTCCCGGCCGAAGCATTGGCATACAATTGCTATGGGAGGATGTTCAAAGGATGTTCCGCTCTGACATATGTTCCTGACCTCCCGGCAACAAAAATGGAAGCCTATTGCTATAACAACATGTTCGCGAACTGTACGAGTCTGCAATTTGCACCCGAACTCCCCGCTAAAAGGTTGGAGTCCAATTGCTACCATTGTATGTTTGAGGGATGCACAAGTCTTACATCAGCTCCGGAACTTCCTGCAACAGAGCTTGTGGACAATTGTTATGAGTTTATGTATAAAGATTGCCGCAATCTCCGATATGTCATAGGGCTGTTCACAACCGAGCCGTCAGAAAAAACGACAAAAGACTGGCTCAGCGGTGTGGCGGCTTCCGGAACATTCATCAAGAGCAAAAAAGCAACTTGGGACGTAACAGGCGCAGATGGCATTCCGGAAGGATGGAAAATTGAAACTTGGTAAGACAGCTCACCTGCAAACATAACCTCGCGTATTTCATTTTTCAACCATCGCCATTATACTTTTGGTCGTTTCCTTGTCGTGCGGTCGCAACAAACGAAAAACAGGCTAATTATACGCTGCTCCCAATCAGCAAACAATTCACCAATATGTTGTTCCGTTGCTATGGCGCCTCCCTGCCAGGTATCGAATAGAAATGGCACTGCGACACCGTGGGTGCACATGGAGATAATTTTGGTGATCAGTGTGGCCTTGCCGTGCGTAAAAAGCCCCGTTTCACGCACGCCAGGGCCAATTTACGTGGTGACGTGAATGGAAAACGTTTTAGTACGCACGTCGGGGAAGGAAACGTGGAAAGAATCGGAGAGGGCCGGTGTGGAAACGACAAATGGATGGAAAGTGCGGCGGGAGAGTGATGGAATGTGAGTCGGGTGAGTGATGACAAGCGAGTATGGTGAGGATGGAAAGTGTGTCGGTAGTGAGATGTGGGATAGCGCATGGTGGGAGCTGTGGGGTTAGGACACAGGGCACGACAAGATTTCGCGCGCGGGATGCACCGACACGTGGCACTGTCACGTGGGTCCCTTCACGGGAAACTGCTACAGGATACCGGCACAGGGCACCATCACGGGATACTGCCCCGAATCTCAGCCGCGGCTCAACACCACAGCGGCATATAAACAAAGACACCCCGGATGATTTCTCATCCGGGGTGTCCGAAGAACGGCAGCTGCCTACTCTCCCGCCTGGTCTGGCAGTACC
>OWIO01001256.1_pt1 | contig 20223 bp, 14 predicted proteins | sample 1733011 | NCBI WGS metagenome assembly OWIO01 (sample SAMN05065779, study PRJEB22554) | human gut metagenome | biome: ENVO:2100002; feature: ENVO:00000062; material: ENVO:00002003 | host: Homo sapiens | place: USA | reverse complement strand
TCTACACAAGGAGTATCGTCGGCAGCGTCAGATGTGTATAAGAGACAGCTTTGTAAGTTCGATATCCCATCCCGGGGTATCATCGGCCTGCGCAACCAGATATTGACAGCTACGGCCGGCGAAGCGATCATGTCGCATCGTTTCCGGGCATTCGAGCCTTTCAAAGGTCCTATACCCAGCCGGCAGAACGGTTCCCTTATCTCCATGGACCAGGGAAAGGCCATTCCTTACGCATTGGATAAACTGCAGGACCGCGGGACGTTCTTCGTCGATCCCGGAGAAGAAGTTTACGAAGGGCAGATCGTAGGGCAGAGCACCCGAAGCGGAGATATCGTAGTCAATGTGACCAAGGAAAAGAAAATGTCCAACATGCGCTCTTCCGGAGCGGATGAAAAGGCTAAGATAGCCCCGGCTGTGAAGTTTTCTTTGGAAGAAGCATTGGAATATATCCAGAAAGACGAATACGTCGAAGTCACTCCGCACTTCCTGCGCCTGCGCAAGATCATTCTTTCCGAGGCGGAACGCCGCAAATCGGAGCGCTCTATAGAGAATCAATAATTTTACGGCCCTGCACCGTTAACATTCATACGGAATTTACCGATCCGCACTCCGCGAATAAACGGATGTGCGGATTTTTTATGGCCGGGAGAATTCTTCGAACGTATTGTCCGTATAAAAGATCAGGATCTTATCGATATTCTTCCCGGGAGATACCGGCGGTATATTGGGTTGCTGGGTTGAAAAAGACTGTTGAGAGGTCGTTACCGGTGCTTTTTCTGCTACCCGGGGCGCCGGATTTTCCTTCACCACAAAATCTTCATGGGTAAAGCCGTTATTTTTAACAGGTTGTGCCTCTTCTTTTCCCTTTGCTTCCTGGGGTACAGCGTCGAATAGGGTATTCTTAAAGGGATTTTCAGGCTCTTTAGGTGCCGTTTGGGCCTGTTTCCGCTGCAGGTTTATTACACTGGGAGTAGAGGAGGATATGTTTCCGATACCGTTTACCAGCCATGCCAGGTTGATATCCGGGAAACGGGTAACGATCTTCTGCACGACATCGAGCGAAGGCTTGTTCCGTCCTTTCATAATATGGGATAACCCCGAGCGCTGTATTCCGATCTCATCAGCAAAAGCGGTAGGAGAGAGCTCCAGAAATTTGATCAGTTCGACAATCCGATCGTTGATGGTTGGATTTTCCATATTTGGCAGGTATATACAAGTGTTAGAGTGCTGCTACAAATGTAATTCTCAAAAATGAGAAAACAAAACACACTTGTAACATTACAATTGTTTTTAGTAAACAGTATAAATGTAAATTCCTAAAAACATCCGTACACAACCGAGAATATTTAGTATTTTAAAGCTTTAAATAATACACTGTTTTTATATGGAAAATAGATAGTTATGTAAAATTTTCAGATCGAGCGACAAAAATCCTGACAGGTGTGTTTTTGTAAAATAATAACTTGACCGAAGTAAATTTTTAGCGAAAAAATAAAGTTACATCGGTAAATATTTTAGATGTTTACTTTTGTAACCTCATAAAATTCGTGGATTGCAAAGAAACAATTGTAAAATAATAATCGCTTATATTTGCTTTTCGGCAGAAACCCGAAAAAGAAAGAGTAAAATCTGCCACACTCACGGATATGGATATAGAAAAGTTAACAAGCGCTTACAAAACGATAAAAGAACCCTCCATTATCAATCGTTTAACTACCCCTGGGCAGGTTTCTAAGCTCTGTGAGGCATCGTGGGCCAGCAAACAAATTTTGGGGAAATCGGTGCAAGGAAGGCCGGTCTATTCACTGGATGCCGGTGAAGGTGCAAAAAAGGTATTTTTGTGGACCCAAATGCATGGGAACGAGCCTACGGCAGCCGGAGCTGTGTTTGATCTTTTGAACTTTCTGGGAAATCCACCCGCAGAGTTCATGGACTTTGCTGAAAGGATATTAAAGAAATTCCATCTGAAGATAATCCCAATGCTCAATCCGGACGGAGCGGTACTATACCGCCGTACCAATGCGCTGGATATCGATCTCAACCGCGATGCGCTATCCCTGAGCGCCCCGGAAAGCCGTCTTCTTTTTTCCGTAGCGGCCGATTTTGCACCACATTATTGCTTCAACCTACATGACCAGCGGAATATATACAATGTCTCGGGCACGGGGAAAACAGCGACCATGTCGTTCCTGGCACCGGCGGAAGATGTTTCCCGGCAGGTGACGCCCGGCCGCCGGCAGGCGATGGCTATTATCCATGCGATGAACCGCCATGTCCAACAGATCATTCCTGGGCACGTCGGACGCTATTCAGACGAGTTCTACCCCACTGCTACCGGGGATAATTTCCAGAAAAAGGGCTATGTCACGATGCTGATAGAGAGTGGAACCTATCCGGGAGACCCGGAGCGGCAGGTAGCCCGGTTTTGCAATTTCGTTGGGATACTATGTGCCCTGGAGTTTTTGATGGATTCCGAATATCCGGATGCCGGATGGGAAGATTATTCCGCCATACCACCCAATGATATGAAGATGATGGATGTAATAGTAAGGGATGTGACTGTTTCGCTGGGTGATTTTCGGACGAAAACGGATATAGGGATCATGCTGGTCGAAAAACCCTCGGAGGATCGCTCTAAAATGGAAAGGAAGGCCTATATAGAAATGATAGGTGACCTGCGGTATTACTATGGAATAGAAGAAATAAATGCTGCGGGTAAATGCCTGTCCGGATGCGTCTCCCGGTGTCCGCAGGTGGGAGATGAAATCGCACTTCCTATCATTTTAAGTATATGATGCTTTGGTTTAAATAAAATGGATTATATTGTTGTTTTTAAGCATTTAGTATATTTTTAATCTTGCAAAAAAACTTCTTATAACGAGGAAAAATAATCCCGTAGTATTTGCCCGTTGTCTATTCCCTGAGTGAAAACTTCCAGGAGCTTCGGACGGGGCGAATCATTCCAAAATTCGGAAAGTTGCTGTCGTAATTCTTCAAGGTCGTGTGCGGCCGTGTATTCGAGTCGATGAAGCTCGGCGATGCTTTCTGCGCTCAAATCGTGGCATGCCTCCAGGTATTTGGGGCATATATCGCTGGTGCGAGCGCCGTCCAGGATGCGGAATATGCCGCCCCCGCCGTTGTTTAGTACGATGACCCGCATCGAGGCGGGCAGATAAGCGTTCCAGAAAGCGTTGTTATCGTAAAAGAAGCTCAGGTCGCCCGTTACCAGGGTTACTTGTTTCGGGAACAGGGCTACGGCAGCCCCGGCTGCCGTGCTGGAGGAACCGTCGATACCGCTCGTCCCCCGGTTGCAGCTTACCGTAACGCTTGTGGGCAGGGGAAATAACTGGCTGTAACGTATTGCCGCACTGTTTGCGATCTCCAAATGAGTATTTTTTGGAAGGTGTTGTAAAATTGACTCCCAAGTCTTGAAATCGCTGTATGGCGCGGCTTCACAATAAGACTTGTGGGCGGGTATACGGTTTTTTTTCAAGGTATCCCAGGTATTATGGTATCCATTTGAACTGCATTCTATTTCTGAGAGCATTTTGAAAAAAGAAATATCGTCTGTCTTTGCGCAATGGGTCAGGGACATATATGTGTCGGGAAACGTATGCAGGCTTACATGGATATGCGCTTTGGGGGCTGCCTGCTGCAAAAAAGATTTGATCTTTTTTGAGACGACCATACCGCCGCAGGTCACCAGTACGTCCGGATGGAAATCTTTTGCCTGTTCGGCGGAAAGGGGGATAATAGCCTGGTCGATATGGGTGACGAAATCGGCTGACAGCATATTCGAAGTGGTCTCGCAGAGTATGGCGGTATCACTGTCCCGGGCGATTCTTTCCAAAATATACTGCAATTCTGTATCCGGCCGATGACAACCGATAAGGATCATTTTTTTTCGCCCGGTTTCCCATATCCGGACAATTGCATTCCGGCTTTCTTCGGAAAGGGAGGACTCTATCGGTATGGATTCGATGATCTTCGGCAAGGGTATTTCCTCTTCAGTAGTTTCATAGAGAGGCTCGGAAAACGGGATGTTGATATGCACGGGGGCCATTTGTTCGAGGGCTGTATTCACGGCCAGGTTGATCTCCCGGATGTTGAACCATATGGTCTGCGGATCCGGGCCTTCCCGCAGTGTGGTGCTGTAGACTGTATGCGAAGCAAGGACGTAGTCTTGCCGGATAGTCTGTCCTATTGCCTGGTCTGTCCATTCGGTGGGCCGGTCGGCGGACAGGACGATCAAAGGGATGCGGGAATAGTACGCCTCGGCTACGGCGGGATAATAATTCAGTACGGCTGAGCCCGAGGTGCAGACAAGTGCGACCGGTGAATTCTTCTGGCGGGCCATCCCCATTGCAAAAAAGGCGGCACTCCGCTCGTCTATCAGGGAATAGCATTCCATGCTGCTGTGGGATAGTTCCAAAGTAAGCGGGGCATTGCGCGAACCGGAAGATATAACGGCGTTCTTTATGCCTTTGGCTTCGAGTATCTTTACCAGGATTTGACCTATGTGGTGGGCTGAATGTGCTGTTTTGTCTGCCATTTTGGACCGGGTGTGTTAATCATTCTAAAAACCTGCTGCAAAAGTACGTCATAGGTCTTAATTTTTTATTAATTTCGGACCTTGGTCTGAAAAAGACCCCCCGGAATATTCACATTATGGTTTATTTGACTACTTTTGCAGGGAATAAAATGAATTCTTTAATGAAAAACTTACTTATCCTAGGTGTTTGTATGGGGGCTTCCCTCCACGTTTTTGCTCAGGAAACTACGGCGGCCGATACCTTGGTCCCCGAAAAGAAAACGATCCAGAAAGATATTCCGGCTGCTCACCAAGTCATAGACTTGTTCAAGCCTCAGAACATCCCCGATCCTTTTGCCGAATTGGGCAGGGTACAAATCATTACACGGGAAGACATTGAATCTTCGGCCGTACAGACCCTTTCCGGCGTACTTTCCCGGGCAATGAACACGACCGTTCAGAGCAGCGGCCCGATGAATTCCCTGGGACAGGTGTATATGCGTGACGGCGATGCCAATTCTGTGGTGATCATGATAAACGGCCAACGAATGAACAGTATGTTGCGCAGTATCTATACGTTGGATAATATCCCGGTTTCGTTGGATATGATCGACCATATCGAGGTCCGCACCGGCGGCGACGGCAAGCATTACGGAGAATTTGCCATAGACGGTGTGATCAATATTATCACCCGCAATAAGGTTGAGAATACCGGAGTGATGGCCGGAGCCTACGGAGGAAGCCTTTCTTCGTTCGGAGGAGGTGTTTCGGGTGCGTACCGCCAGAACGGATTGGATGTTATAGCCAATGTATCGGGAGACAAGTCTTCCTGGGAAAACCAGGAATATTCCAATACCAAGACTTACCTGCACACTCAGTATAAATTGCTTAAATGGATGAACGTTTTTTTTGACGGTTCTTTCGTATATAACCATTACAATATGCCGTTCATGTTCCAGCGTTCACAGGGCAATGAGAATATGAATACGTATTCGTTCCGGGGTACTGTCGGATTGGATATGCCTGTAGGTCCTCGTTTTAACCTTTTCCTGAAATATTCCTACGCTAATTTTAAGGAGCAATACGATCCCTATGGGTATCGTAATTACCCGATAGACGGCCCCTATGCACATTATTACCTGGATCAGGTGGTATATAACCGTTATCGGAATTCTGCGTTCAATTTTGGAGGTATATACCGGGCGAGAATGATAGACCTTTATTTCGGGTTTGATTTTAATTCCGATATTTTTATGTCCAACGATCTTCTGGGCAACCTGATGGACAAGTGGAAGCAGGTTCCTGGGAAACCCTATAATTTCTATAAATACAAGGCCGGGTTCGATTCTTGGCGAATGTATTATAATATGAGTTTTAAGTTCAAAAAATGGTATGCCAATGCAGGGGTTTCTATCAATAGCTCGAGTTCTTTTGAAAATGCGGCTTTTATGTATGGAGGAGAATTAGGGTTCAACCTGACAAAGAACCTCAAAGTATTTGCCGGGTATGATCGGTCTTTCCGCAACCAGACTTTTTTTGAAACATATGTTCAGAGCGACCTTTACAAAGGGAACGATGCAGCCGATAACGAGTTCGTATCCCAATGGAATATCGGCCTGAGATACCAGAACGATTACAGCAGCTTGGAGATCATCGGATATATGCAGAATACGACAGACGCCATTGTGGCTCAGCTCCAGGAATCTGCCGGACATTTCCAGTATGCCAATTACAGTTCTGACAAAATAGGGACGAAAGGGTTTGAAGGCCGTTACCGCATCAATTTGGACAAACTCACCAAAAGGACTATACCGGTAACTAACCTTTCCGTATCGTATGCTTATAATAAAGCCGACCTGAAAAGCGTGCCTTCCTATACTTACTTGAGCAATAATTATGTTCAGTATAACGGTAAGGCTTCGGTTTCGGTGCGCATCCTGAAAAACCTTTATGCGGATGTGGATTTTGCCCTGCAAAAACGCAATGGCTTTTACCTGAAACCCCTTTCTTTCGATTCCGGACTGGGAGACGAACGGGTAGATACCATAAGGTATAAATGGGAGCCTATGTTGGCCGCACGCCTGATGTGGAAGCCCCAGAACAATCGTTACCAGATATACGTACAGGGAGAGAACCTGTTAAATCAGAAATTCTACAATGCCTCCTTTATACCAGCGCCGGAAATGTCTGTCGTAGCCGGGGTGAAATATAATTTCTTTCTGGGAAGAAAGAAAGATTCTTATTATCGCAAAGAGAACTAAGGTATATCCTCAATAAAAAAGCCGCGCAACGCGCGGCTTTTTTATTGAGGTGAGGGGTGGTGTGGTCATTTTTTCCCTTCTTTTTTTATCAGGTTGTAAGTCTGAGTGGCTATTTCCAGTTCTTCGTCAGTAGGGATGACCAGTACTTTCGTCCGGCTGGAATCGGTGTTGACCTCCCGGATGCCATCCCCCGGAGCCGAGTTTTTCACTTCGTCTATTTCGATGCCGAAAAAGCCCATATCCCGGCAGACACCGGTGCGGATATACGATGCATTCTCTCCGATACCCGCCGTGAATACGATGGCATCCAGGCCACCCATAGCGGCCGTATAAGCCCCGACGAACTGTTTGATATGGTAGCAATACAGATGATAGGCAAACAAAGCCTTTTCATCCCCATTGCGCATGCCTTCGGCTACGTCGCGCATATCGGAGGAGCCATAAAGCGCCTTAAGCCCCGATTCCTTGTTCAGGATGCGGGAAACATCTTCGATCTTATACCCCAGTTGTTCGACCATGTAAAAGATCACAGAGGGGTCTATATCGCCCGAACGGGTTCCCATTACGAGCCCGCTGAGAGGCCCCAGGCCCATCGAAGTATCGATGCACCGGCCGTCCTTGACCGCGGCGACCGAAGCCCCGTTGCCCAGATGGATGGTGATGATCTTCGAATGCTCTGTTCCCAAATATTCGATGGCCTTTTCCGAAACGTATTTATGGCTCGTGCCATGGAAGCCGTATTTGCGGATGCCATACTTGGTGTAAAGTTCCTCGGGCAGCGCATAGCGGTAAGCGACCGGGGGCATCGTCTGGTGAAATGCTGTATCGAATACCGCAATCTGTTGGGCGGCCGGGAATACTTCCCGGGCTACTTTGTAGCCTTCATAAGCCGGAGGGTTATGAAGCGGGGCCAACGGGAACAGTTCCTTTATCCTTTCCTCCACTTCGGGAGTGATTAGGCAGGTGTCGGTGATGTATTCTCCACCATGCACCATACGGTGTCCTACGGCCTTTATTTCGGCCGGATCGGAGATAACACCCACCTTCGGGTCGGTTAAAAGTTCCGCTACACGGCGCAGACCGGCCGTATGGTCGGGAATGGCTCGCGTTTCCTGCATCTTTTCCATCTTGTCACCGCGCAGGAATTTGTGCGTGATGGCACCTTCCGGCTGTCCGATACGCTCCACCAGTCCGGAGGATACAGGACGGCGCGTGTCCATGTCGATCAACTGATATTTGATAGACGAACTACCGGAATTCAAAACCAATATTTTCATTTTAAAACAATTGTAATAAATATATGTTATTTATCCTGCGCCTGTATGGCGGTAATGATGATCGTATTAAGGATGTCGTCCACCGTGCATCCGCGCGAAAGGTCATTTACCGGCTTGTTCAGCCCCTGGAGCATAGGCCCGATAGCCAAAGCCCCTGTTTCACGCTGTACGGCTTTGTACGTGTTATTGCCGGTGTTCAGGTCGGGGAATATGAGTACAGAAGCCTGCCCGGCTACTTGTGAATTCGGCATTTTGCTGCGCCCCACTTTCATATCAACGGCCGCGTCATACTGGATAGGCCCTTCGATCTTCAGGTCGGGGCGCCTGCTGCGGGCGATAGCTGTCGCTTCGCGGACAATATCCACATCGGCCCCTTTTCCTGACGTGCCGGAAGAATAGGACAGCAGGGCTACCTTCGGCTCGATGCCGAAAGCTAAGGCGGTATCGGCCGAGGAAATGGCTATTTCAGCCAGTTGCGGCGCATTCGGATTGGGATTGACAGCGCAGTCCCCGAAGATGGCTACACGGTCCGGCAGGCACATGAAGAACACGGAAGAAACAATCGATACGTCTTTCTTGGTCTTGATGATCTGGAATGCGGGCAGGATCGTATGCCCCGTAGTGTGCGTGGCACCGGACACCATGCCGTCTGCCAGCCCTTTGAAAACCATCATCGTGCCGAAGTATGACACATCGGCAACGGTATCGCGGGCCGCCTCTTCGGTTACGCCTTTGTTCTTGCGCAGCTCGTAATAGGTCTTGACGAAATCTTCGTAATATTCGCTGTTTACCGGATCGATCACATTTACTTTGTCGAGATCTATTTCCACTCCGGCCCGCATCGCCGTTTCCAGCACCAACTCGCGGGTACCGAGAATAGTCAGGTCGACCAGGTCCATATTGGCCAGGCGGGCGGCCGCGGTGACGATACGTTCGTCGTCGCCCTCGGGCAGCACGATATGGCGCCGCTGGGCTTTGGCCATTTTGTACAGGTTGTACAGAAACATCTTCGGCGTCATGCCGTCGGTCTTGAACGTGATGATCTTCTTTTCGAGCGCTTCAGTATCGATGGATTCGCGGAAAGCGCGCAGCATCGTTTCGATTTTTTCGATGCTGGAAGGGTAGATGCGGGAATTTACCCGGCTTACTGTCACCGCCGTATCGAACGTATTGCCCTGGACGCTCATTACCGGCATAGTGATCATGTTGTTGTCGAACAGCCGGATAATCTCCCGGTCGGGCAGCAACCCTGCGGTAAGCACGACACCCGAAATGTTCGGACACGATACGGAATGGTTGGCAAGGGCGGCAGCCATCAGGATATCGCTCCGGTCGCCGGGTACGATAATCAGGGTATTGTTGCGCACCATTTTCAGGAAATTCGGCGTCTGCATGGCACCTACCTGCGAATCTTCCACCACATTGCTCAGGTAGTCATGCCCCAGCAGTACGCGGGCCCCTAAAGCTGCGCGTATTTCTTCCATCGTAGGGCAATCCAATCGATGGTTGGCTGGTATGGCGGCCGTCAGCACCTCGTCGTTCTCGATGGCCAGGGAAATATCGTCGCGGAGTTTTTTCGGGTCGCCCGTCACTTTATTGGCGATGGCGGCCAAAACTTCAACGTCCTTTTCCCGGAACTGTTTGTACACCAGGTTCATGTTGGTGACGAGTTCTTCGTCCGAAAGGTCGTTCTGGGCTTCAACCAGGATAGTAGGCAGACCCAGGTTGCGGGGTATCTCGAGGTTCACTTCGAATTCCAGGATGGAACCTTCGGGGTAGAAATCGCTGCCGTCCACCAGGATGTAGTCGAACTGTTCTTCGAGAGATTTGTACTGGGCGATAATCCGGTTGATGATCACGTCCTGTTTGCCTTGGTTGGTCAGGCGTTCGATCTGGGAACGGGTAAATACGAATGCGTCGTCGTATTTCATGTCGAGGTTGAAATACGAGAGCATAGTCTCGATGTGCTCGTCCTTCGCGCCGCCGACCGGGTCGGAGATCACAGGGCGGAAATAACCTACTTTTTTCGTCATTCCGACCAGGATATTCATCAGTCCCAGCGAAACGGACGTTTTACCGCTGCGGGCGTGCGATGTAGCCACGAAAACTGCTTTGTTCATGTCTTTTATACTGTTTTGTTCTTGCTGTTCCAAATAGGCTCTACAAAGTTAATCAATCTGGCGCTAAAATATCCTGTAGAAGGGAATGTTTTCTCTCCTGAGCCTTACGAATGTTTTCATAAAAGTTGCTAATTAAGTATTAAAAAACCGCCGTACGGCATTGCGATATATAAAATTTAGCCTTAATTTGTGCCAACAATAATACTGAAAACAAACAGGAGCAAATATTTTTGCTTAATTTTTTGTATTTCAGTATTTTGTGTGGAAAATAGAATTTTTATTAAATTCTGAATCACCAAAAACAAAAGTCATACTTTTACACGCACAATGAAATATATTCCCGCATTCAAAGCAGTATCCCTGCTGCTGCTTGTATTGTTCCTGTCGATCGATTATTCGGTTTCGGCCCAACAGCTCGAACAGACTATGCGTGGGCGTATCGTGGATCTGTACACCAAGAAGCCCGTCGAAAGTGCCCATGTCGTGAACATGAACACCCTTAAAGGCGCCAATACCGATGACAATGGTTTTTTCTATATACAGGCGGCTTTAGGCGACTCCCTTTATATTTCGTGCGTGGGGTATAAAAATCAGACCATATGTGTCTCCGACAATATGCTTAACAGGCAATATACCTCTTTTTACATCACTCCTGCGGTATATGAGCTCGACGAAGTAGTCGTTCACGGCAATTATCTTTCCGGGATACTTGAAGTGGATGTCCGCGCTCTCGACCCTGTCCTTTCGGAGAATATTGTGTCGCTCTCCAATCTTAAGACATCTTCTCAGATAGATAAGACCGCAGCCAGAAGATTGAACCCCCTCAATCCGGTAGAATTTGTCAATCATTTCTTCTCCAATGATAAAAAGATCCGCAAGATGATGGAAGAAGACAAGGTTGCTTCCATGCTGGCCGAGCGCTACGACCGGGATTTCCTCAAAAAATCTCTGGGCCTGACGCAGGAACAGATCGACGAACTCCTGATTTATTGCCAGCAAGACCCCAAATGGGTGCTCCATGCTTCCGATCTGGATCTCCTCCAGGCGCTCATGAAATGCAAGGAGGAAATGGAGGCAAAAAAGGCTAAAAACAACCCGCAAAAATAGTAGCGCCCTTTTTCCCAAGTTTTCATAAATCACGCAATATGCGAGGCCCCCTTATCTTGTAGCGACCGGATCACGAAAGGGATTGCGGGGCTCCGACAAACAGAGTGAAGATATGCCTATCAGATGATAGTGCAGATTACTTTTACTGGCGAATAATGGTTTTTTCTTATTTTTCAGGAAGGCTTTTCAGGTATTCTGTAGCAGCCAACGCACAGTTTTCCCCATCTATAGCGGCGGATACGATACCCCCGGCATATCCGGCCCCTTCGCCGGCCGGAAAAAGTCCCTCTACCTGTATGTGCGATAAAGTCACCGGATCGCGCGGAATGCGCAAGGGAGAGGACGTACGGGTTTCCACGCCGATTATCGTCGCTTCGGCAGTATAAAATCCTCTCATTTTATTACCGAACATTTTTAGCCCCTCCCTGAGGCGTGGAGAAACAAATTCACCCAGCACATGATCCATGTCTGCCGGGACGATACCGGGGATATACGTTGTGTCGTTGAGCGTGGTAGAAATACGTTTTTCACAAAAATCCGTCATCCGGGCCGCCGGGGCAGTCTGGGTTTTTCCACCGGCTTCCCAGGCCCGGTGTTCCATGTCTTTCTGGAAATTCATCAGTGCCAGAATGCCGTACTGGGCATATCCCGGGATGTCTTGCGGATCGACAGATACCACGATACCCGAATTCGCCTTTTTCCCGCTGCGGGCCGAGGGGGACATGCCATTCACGACTACCTGTTCCTGATCCGTAGCGCAGGGTACGATATAGCCGCCCGGGCACATGCAGAAACTGTAAACTCCTTTTCCCCCGCATTGTGCTACCAGCCGGTATGCGGCGGCGGGCAGATATTCACCCCGGCCTTGGGGGCCGTATTGTATTTTATCGATCAGTTTCTGCGGGTGTTCCAGCCGGACACCGACCGCGGTTCCTTTGGCTTGCAAAGCTATGCCTTTCCGATGCAGCAATTCATAAATATCCCGGGCGGAATGGCCGGTAGCCAGAATCACAGCATCGGCTGTGTATTTATTTCCGTCATGGGTAATGACACCTTCGATGCGGCCATCTTTTACGATCAAATCGTCGACCCTTTGCCCAAACAAGTAGCTGCCGCCGGCCTCGACAATCCTTTTGCGGATATTTTCGACTACGGCGGGGAGTTTGTCCGTCCCGATATGGGGCCGGGCATCGGTAATGATCTCTTCGCTGGCCCCGTTCTGCACCAGGCGGGCGAGTATACCGGAGGTGTCGCCCCGCTTTTTGGAGCGAGTGTAGAGCTTCCCGTCGGAATAGGTTCCGGCGCCTCCTTCCCCGAAACAATAGTTGGAATCGGCATTTACGATATGTTCTGTGCACAGCGCTTTGATATCCCGGCGGCGAGCATGGACATCTTTTCCCCGTTCCAATACAATAGGACGGTATCCGCACTCGATAGCTTTCAGTGCGGCGAACATCCCGGCCGGCCCCGAACCGGCGATAATTACTTCGCGGGCGCCCCGTACGTCGGGATATTCTACCGGCGGGGTATTTTCAGGAATATCACTTCCGGTATAGGCCGTTACGGTCAGTTCGATCGTTACGTGCCGTCCCCGGGCGTCTATCGAGCGCCGCAGAACGCGCAAAGCGTTCAGGTCGCCGGGCCGGATATGGGCCTGCCTGCAGGCGGCTTCGCGCACGGCAGAAGCGTCGGCCGCATCCGCCGGGGAGAGCCGGAGCTGTATTTCGGAAATCATTGGAGCTCCTGCCGGGGTTTGAGGGCAGAGTAGATCGTAGCTATTCCCCCGGTGAGCGGGGTAAAGCGCGTAGCCAGGAAACCGTCCGAACGGAGCAGGTTGATGAAGTTTTTTCCGGCCGGGAATGCCTGGATGGATTCCGGCAGGTAAGTATAAGCCCTGGGATCACGGGATACGATCTTGCCGACGAGCGGTAGGACATATTTTGTATAGAACGAATATCCTTGTTTTACCGGAAATTGCGTAGGGCGGGAGAATTCGAGGATCAACAGCATACCGCCCGGTTTGAGTACCCGGTGTATCTCGGAAAGGCTCTGGGCAAGGTTCTCGAAGTTCCGCACCCCGAAGGAAATAGTTACCAGGTCGAAGGTGTTATGATCGAACGGAAGGCTTTGGCAATCGGCCTTTTGAAAGAATATTTTATCTCCGAAACCCTTTTTTCGGGCTTTTTCCCGGCCGATATCCATCATCTTTTCGGACAGGTCGACCGCATCGATCCTATCGGGATGCAGGCGCCGGGTCATCATGATAGCTTGGTCTCCGGTGCCGGTAGCGATATCCAGGATGCGTTTAGCGCCGGTTTTTTTGGCGATATGCACCATTTTTTTCCGCCAGAGGACGTCTATCCCGAAAGACAGGAAATGGTTCAGGAAATCGTAATGTCCGGATATTTTGTCGAACATTTCGCGTACCTGTTGGGTCTTGCTCTTGGAAGAGTGTTGGTCTGGCTTGATGCTTGCTGCCATGAAAGTGTGTGTGTTTTCTAACGCAAATTTAGCTATTCCCGTTCAGACGGGCAAGTATTGACTTCTGCGACGAGCGTATCGGTTAATTCCCGGTGTACCCGGCTAAGCGCACCAGACGTACGGCCTCGACTGCCGCCCTAACATCGTGTACCCGCAGGATATCGGCCCCGCTGACCAGCGCCAGAGTGTTGAGTATCGTAGTGCCGTTCAGGGCCTCGTCGGGCGTGATCCCCAGGGTTTTCCAGACCATCCCTTTGCGGGATATGCCCGCCAGTACCGGGCAGCCCAGTTTTTTGAATTCTTTCAAATCCCGGAGCAGTTGGAAATTCTGGTCGGTATTCTTGGCAAAGCCGAACCCCGGGTCGATGATCACATCCTTTACACCCATCTCTCTCAGGCGTTCCAGCCGCTGCGAAAGGTGGGCTATCACTTCTTTCGTTACATCGCCGTAAACGGCGTTGGCGCCCATTTCGTCGGGCATTCCTTTGGTGTGCATCAGGATGTATGGGATTCCCAACCGGGCTACCGTAGGGAACATTTCATTATCAAAGTCCCCTCCGGATATGTCGTTTATGATGTGCGCCCCCGCATCGGCAGCCATTTCTGCCACCCGGCTTCGGAAAGTATCCACCGATATTGTTGCCTGGGGAAAACGGACTGATATGGCCCGGATGGCGGGTATTACACGTGCGATCTCGGTATCCTCGTCCGCCACTTTGCACCCCGGGCGGGTGGAGCACCCTCCGATGTCGAGGATGTCGGCGCCTTCGGCCAGCATGGCCTCTGCTTTTTCGACGGCCAAAGCCGCCGTATCTGTCCGGGAAGAAGCGTAAAACGAGTCGTCGGTCATGTTTATGATACCCATGACCTGGGGTTTGTCGTACGTCATAATAGTCCTGTCATTTTGTGAGACACAAAAATACGCATATAATACTTTACAAAAGGCGTTAAAATAGCTATATTTGGGGGAAGAAATTAGGTAAAACTATGACTGAAGAGCAGATAAGAATGTTTTTTGCCGTGAACGGCAAGTACTTCGAACAGGCCGCGGTACCGATGTTGCACGATATCTTGGCCGGTTTGCCGGCAGACCGGGCGATGATGGTCAGTTCGCTGAATTACAAAGATCCGACTACAGCTCTGCTTCTTTCGCTCATTCCCCTGCTCACGATATTCATCAACGGGGTGGACCGCCTTTATTTGGGTCAGTTAGGCCTGGGCCTCCTCAAATTCTTTACCCTCGGGGGATTGGGCCTGTGGACGATTGCGGACTGGTTCCTGATCATGGGCTCGGCCCGGCGGCGGAATCTTTCCCTGCTGTTGGAGTCTCTGGGGTATCCCGGATTTTAAGCTATTTACACGATCACCTTAAATAATTCTAAGATCAAAAATATTGATCTTATTTACATGTCGTTTTAAAGCACGATATTAAGTTAAAAAACATGGATGTAGAGCAGGTGCGAGACTGCTGCCTTTCCTTTCCGGGCACTACGGAGTCTTTTCCGTTCGGAAAGTTCCCGGCGGCAAAAGATATCCTGGTATTCAAGGTGGAAGGGAAAATATACCTGTTTTGCGATCTGGCAGCTGAATCCCTGCGTATCGAGATAAAATGCGGTTCCGAACACGCTGACGAACTTCGTGCGGCGTATTTGTCGGTGGATAAGGGGTTTGCGAATAAATGGATATCGGTGGCGCTTTCCGGAGATATGAGAGCGAAAGAAATAGAGTATTGGATACATCATTCGTACCGGTTGGTGATCGCCGGGCTACCCCGAAAAATAAGGGATACGTATGGTAAGCCGGAGTAGCGGTAGGCGCACAGGTTTTTTTGGGGTGCTACTTGTTTTTTTCACCGCAATATTTAATATTTATTTGTAAATATTAATTAAATTGCCGCGAATAAATTAAAGCGAACAATAACCAATCAATTAACTGTACCGATAAAATTATGGAAAAAAAACTCGATTTTTCAGAAGTGCTTACCCAGGGAATAGGTGTGGGGCTTAAAAACCTCCCCTCGATGATCGCAGCCGTTGTATTGTGGCTGGTGACGATCTGGATTCCCTACCTGAACGTGGGTACGACAATCGCCATTTCGACCCTGCCTATCGAACTGAGCAAGGGTAAGGTGATCTCCCCGCTGATGATCTTCGACAAGAAGTATTACAAGTATATGGGAGAGTATTTCCTCTTGGCGGCTTTTATGTATGTGGCTATCCTTATTGCGATGGCGTTCCTGGTGATACCGGGTATCGTGGTCTCCATCGCTTGGTCGATGGCAGTGCTTCTGCTGCTGGACAAAGGTTTTAATCCTACGCAGGCTATCTCGGAGAGCAACAAGATCACGTATGGGCACAAATGGACGATATTCTTCGTGTATTTCGTGCTGATTGTGGTTATGGCGGTGCTCACCTATATCTTCGGGCTGATCCCGTATATCGGCGGTGTGCTGAACGTGATCGTTCTTATATGCTTCATGGTGGCTATGCTGGGTTGCCAGGGTGTGATATACGGCAAACTTTCCGCCGGGATACCGCACCAGCACGACTGATAAAGTTGTTTTCGGATGAGTATAAAAAACGCCGGCCATTTGGCCGGCGTTTTCCGTTCCGTAAGAAAAGAATACGGGACGGATTATTTATAAGCGATCGATTTCACATTAAAAGTAAAATTCTGCCTCAAAATAAGGGAAAACAGCAGGAATATTCCGATCACCGCGCTGTTGAATAAGTAAGGGAAAAGGGGATCCTGCGTATGAAAAACCCATTTGAAGAAATCCACGATAAACGGCGCTACGGTAAGCGCCGCATAGTTCATGGTGAGTACTAAGGCTAAAGCCAGCGTGGATTGACGGCCGGTAGAACTTTCTACAGCCTTTTCATAGGCGACCGGCTGTATTATGCCGTATCCAAATCCCAACAGGAGCGAAGACGCCCCGAAAATCCACTCGTTATGGACTTTGCAGCCTATCAACAGGCCGAGAAACATGGCGCATATCGCAGCTTGGATCGTGATGCTTTTGAAGCACTTGATCACCGAGGGCAGGATAAATCCCGCGGCCATCACGGCAATGAAAAACAGGGCTGTAATAACACCTACCTGCGAATCGTTGATATGATACTGGCCGGCGATAAAAGGCAGGTAATAAGAGATAATGCCTATCGCATACGTCGTTACGCCATAAAGGAGCATGGCGCGCCCCAATGGTCTCCATTGAATGCTCCCTTTAGGCAGAGGCGGAACGGCAGATGGCATTGGTTTTTGCGGGCTTCGTAGCAAAGGCGTCAACAATAAAGGGATCAAGGGAACCAGATAAACGACGAAAGGAAGATGCCAGTTTTCTCTGGACAGCCAGCCTACGGTAAACGTAGCTACGACCAAGGCCAGGTTGGCAATGCCCGATTTTATCCCCAGTTGTTTCGTGCGGTATTTTCCGGTGAAATAATCGGCAATAAGCCCGGCGGCGATCGGTATCACGAGTCCGCATCCGACACCCAACAGGCAGCTTATCACGATCAGGGCTGTCATGGAACCGGCGAAGAAATAGGCGATTCCGCTCGCCAGATAGATCGCCAGTGCCACGGATAGTATCCCGATCTTGTTTTTAGAAACGGACAGCTTGCCCGATAGCAGCACGAACGGAATGATACAAAGGTTCGGCAAAATCGTCAGTAATTGGACCTCCAGTTCCGACGAATGGGGAAACACCGCTTCGATATTATTCAAAATAGGTGTAATGGCCAGGCCCGGCAGGTTAACCACCAAAGATATGGACCATATAGCTATTAACGTAGCCAGGGATATTGTCCCTCGGCCTGTTTCTATTTTCATGTTATATCGGGTTTGTTTTTAGGTTGTCGTTTAAAATAAGAACTATATCGCTATAAATATGGTATTTGGGTTGTTCTATGCAATTTAGGAAAATCCGCAGCAATAAAGCGTTAGGAGGCGATATCTTTTTTTGTCTTAAAATGAAAACGCCGCAAGTATTTAACTTGCGGCGTTTTGAAGTGAGCCGGTAGAGAGATTCGAACTCACGACCCCGAGATTACAAATCACGTGCTCTGGCCAACTGAGCTATACCGGCGTAGATGCCTTCAGGCGGTTGCAAAGGTAAAAAATATTTCTTTTTATCCAAACCCTCCGGCATATTTTTCAACTACTTGTCGTATTCGTCCAAATAGTTGAATATCTTGGTGAATAGGTGCAGGCGGTCCGGCGCGGGGACATTGTGTTCGTGTCCCGGATAGATCATATAATCCATCTGCACGCCTTCTTTTACGGCAGTGCGCAGCAGTTCCTGCGATTGCTGCCATACCACTGTCGGGTCTGCCGTACCGTGTATGACCAGCATATGGTTTTTCAGGCGGCCGATTTTGTCGGTCAGGCGTGCGGCGGCGTAGCCTTCCGGATTGTCCTGCGGGGTATCCATATACCGTTCGGTGTACATGACCTCATACCATTTCCAGTCGATCACAGGCCCTCCGGCCACGCATACCTTGAATACGTCCGGATGGGCGAGCATCATCGAAATGCTCATGAACCCGCCGTAGCTCCATCCGTATACGGCGATCCGGTCCGGATAGACGAACGACTGGTTTTTCAGGAATTCGATGCCCAGCATCTGGTCTTTTACTTCGAGTTGTCCCAAGCGGCGGTGTACGGCGCTTTCCCAGTCGAAGCCCCGGGCAGGCGTACCCCGGTTGTCCATCGTGAAGACGACGTATCCTTTTTCAGCCAGTACGTGCATCCACAGGTCGGCCCCTCCACGGAATACGTTGCGGACCATCTGGACATGAGGGCCTCCGTATACGTATACCAGTACCGGATAACGGCGTGTGGGGTCGAAGTTGGAGGGAAGTACGAGGCGCGTGTTGTATTCCACGTTGTCGCGGATGATCTTCCCTAAGCGTACCGTTCCTATTTTATAATCCTGGAAGGGATTTTTGGCCGAAAAAAGTTCGCGCTCGGTCTTGCCCATGTTACGTCCGTCTTTGGTCAGGGTCACCAGTTCGGCACGTCCGGGGGTGTTCAGGTCGGAGAATTCACAGACCATGTATTTGCCCAGGGGGTCGACCTGCCCGTTCCAGGTGCCTTTGTCCGAACGGACAAAGCCTACTTTCCCGGTTTTCAGGTCGGTGAATTTGATAGTGCGGTCCAATCCGGCATCGGCGGTGGCTACGTAATAGAAATTGTCACCTACCAGTCCGATCACACCTTCTACCTGTACGGCGCCGTCTGTGGCTTTGCCCAAGAGTTGTCCGTCGGTAGAATAGCGGTAGTAGTGTACGTTCCCGTCGCGTTCGCTGCGCCAGAAGAATTCGCCGGGACGGTTTTTAAAGAACAGGGCAGGCTCTTCGGGTTCTACCCAACGGTCCGAATCTTCCTGGAACAGGGTCTTGACAAATGCTCCGGTCGAAGCGTCGAATTTATTGAATTTCATATGCTTCTGGTCCCGGGTGAGCTCGGCTACGTACAGGTATTTTTCCGATGGGTCCCAGGTGACAGCGGTCAGGTAGTCTTCTTTGCCGCCTTGTTTGCCAACTTGTACGGTAGCTCCCGTCTGAGTGTCGTAGATGTGAAGGGTCACTTCTTCGGATTTTTCCCCGGCCATCGGGTAGGGTATGTCCTTCACTGTGGCGATGCGGGTGGTGGTATTTACAATGGGGTAGGTGGTTACCATCGATTCGTCTTTCCGGTAATAGGCTATTTTCGTTCCGTCGGGAGAGAAAAAGAGGCCGCCGGTGATGCCGAATTCGTTCCGGTGGACGGTTTCGCCGTTGACGATGCCATTACCGCCGTCTTTGGTTACCTGTACGGTGCGTCCGTCTTTCTGGTAGTAAACATTCCCGTCCTTGCTGTAGGCGATGGCGTTCTTTTGGGGGCTTATTTGAAGATTGGGAAGACCTGCTTCCCAAGATACGAGCACTTTACTGGTCTTTCCGGAAATGCTGTACTCAAATACACGATCGGCCGAGCGGAAATACAGGTTATCGGCATCTTTCCAGGAATACGAAACTGGGACGGAGGGCATGGGCATTCCGGCGGCTTTCTCGATATCGGCCGCGGTGATCCTCGAAACGGAACCTTTTGGGGTTTCGAGGACTATCTCGCGTTTTTCGGTATCATAGCGCGCCCAACGGGTTCCGGAAGGCGACCATTGTACGTTGTAGTAGCTTACCGGGTAGAACTGCCGGGCCGAAAGGATGGCGTCGGACAGGGTGAATTCCTTTTTCTGGGCCCATAAGCCGGTAGCAACTGTCGCCAGGGCGATGAGCAGGAAATGTTTGAGGTGTTTCATTTTATCGTTTGTTATTTCTTCTGTTTTTATCAGGAATATCGTCGAATTTTTCCACAATACGTTTCCTCCCGTCCCGCCGGGGTCACCCGGTATTAACTTTCTTTTGTCTTGCCAAAAGAAAGTTACAAAGAAAACTCGCTTTTGC
>OWIO01001254.1_pt1 | contig 20242 bp, 15 predicted proteins | sample 1733011 | NCBI WGS metagenome assembly OWIO01 (sample SAMN05065779, study PRJEB22554) | human gut metagenome | biome: ENVO:2100002; feature: ENVO:00000062; material: ENVO:00002003 | host: Homo sapiens | place: USA | reverse complement strand
CTACACAAGGAGTATCGTCGGCAGCGTCAGATGTGTATAAGAGACAGGTAAAACATCGATCGTTGTACCAATGGAAAGAAAACAAAGAAGAATTGCAGTACAGGGAATCCAAAAGAAGATCTGCATCTGCCGGTGGTCATACCAAACCAGTGACACGACAGAAGTGACCACAGACATCATCCCCAACCACACCCACCATCGTTTCCAAGCACGTGCAAAGGATGCAGCATGATCCCACGTCCGTGCCAATACACCGCCCATTAGAAAAAACAACAAATCACGGTGTAAATCGCTCAGCGCCAAACATTCCGTTTTGATGGGAAGCATATACAATACGACCCCTGCGCCCAGTGCCAGATACCACACGGCACGCGGCTGGGAAAACAACCACTGCCACAATGGCAAACACACATAGAGCAAAAACAGGGCAAGTAAAAACCAGGTGTGTCCCAAAATATTCTGTCGCGGAAAAAAGAACAACCGTACGGTCTGCCAAACATCTTTGGGCGCTTGATCGGTCAGCAATGGCTGAAAAAACATCTTGGGCAGGAGAAAAACCAGATTCCACACAACATAGGGCAACAACAAGCGACGACTTTTTTTGAGAAGAAAACAGAAATAGTCCTGACATCCCGAAATTCGGTTTTTTTGATTGAACAATAGCAGATATCCCGAAATCATAAAAAACAGGGGCATGTGAAACAAATAGATCCACTCTTTGGTATACACGTACCACCACCCACTGTGAACGTCAAAGCCGTTGAGCGAGTGCCCAAGTACAACAAAAATCGGACCAATCAACTGCAAAAAGGCAATATAGGACAAAAGCGGCTTTGTTGCTTTCTCCGTTATCCCTGTCATAAGTGATTCTCCACGCCATATGTATCAAATAACTTCGATAATTTTTTCACCGTCTCAGATGCAAGCGGGATACCAAGCTGTTTGCTTTCACGTGCGCAGTTCAGTTCCCGTTCTCCGGGAAAACGTACCTCTTCTCCTGCGGCATGCAGCCGATCAATATAGTCATCTATCAAAAGGTAAAAATCTTCAGATAATATTTGTACCGGATCCATCACGAAAAAACTCTGCCCCACGTTCATGCAGCTCCCCGGAACATCCGTATAAAACTTTCCCACCATATCCAGATACGCCGCACCGGACAGCACGCCTGACAAACAATCGATCACCGTTGCCAAACCGTACCCTTTGTGCGCCGCCATGGGCAGTACCGTTCCGCAAATGGCGCGATGCGGGTCCGTTGTATCCACTCCGTTTTCATCCAGTGCCCAGCCATGGGGCAATGTGCCGTTGGTTTTTGCAATCTCGTTGATTTTGGATTTTGCCACGACACTGGTCGCCATGTCCAGCAAGATCGGCCCTCGCCGTCTGCCCGGAATCCCACAAGCAATTGGGTTGGTCCCTAATTGTTTGCCTTTCCCACCCCATGGCGCCATGGCGGCGGGTGTGTTACAAAATACGATGCCGATTTTTCCGGCAGCTGCTGCCTTTAATACATAGGAAAATGCCGCGCCAAAGGTATTCCCCCCGCGGGAAAATACGGCATACATACCGCTTTGTTCCACATTTTTCAGTGCCAATGCCATGGCATCATGCGCCGACACCATCCCACAGAGATTGTTTGCGTCAATCACAGCAAAGGCAGCTGTCTGCCGTACCACTTGTATCTCCCCATCCAGCACATATCCGCCGCGTAATACCCGTTGCACGTGTCCGGGAAGAACCGCAAGGCCGTGAGAATGTACCCCGTAGGCGTCTGCCTGTATCAGATGACTTGTCAACAGCATGGCATGACGCTGTTTCATCCCGCAGCAAACCAAGACTTGTTCCACTGCCTTTTTCAGATACGTCGCATCATAACGCTTCATACAAACGTTTTGCCCTCCAAAATCATACTGCTCCCCACGTACCGTTTACATCATTTTCTTTCCGATTCTTCTGTTTGATCTGTTTGGATCATCGCATTCGTCGGTTGCTTTATTTTTGCGTCCGTTTTTACGGTGACATCGGTATTGACATTGTCCGCATTGGAAATCACCTTGTAGATGGTAATAAAAAATATCTTCAAATCCAAACGAAACGAAATATGCTGCGCATACCAAATATTCATGGCAATCCGATCATCCCAATTCACACATTTTCTGCCGTGAATCTGCGCCCACCCGGTAATACCGGGGCGTTGTGCAAACATCTGTTTTTGCTCCGGTGTATAGGACGCATACGGAAAAGGGTGATATGTAAGCACAGGCCGAAAGCCAATCAAGGACATCTCTCCTTTGATAATGTTGAATAGTTGCGGCAATTCATCCATACTCGTTGCACGAATCACGCGCCCCACACGCGTCACCCGCGGATCCGCCGCGTAAGAATATTGTCCCGTGCCTGTATGTTCAGTCCCCACCCGCATGGAACGAAATTTGTACAAAACAAATGGTTTGCCGTCTTTGCCCAACCGGCTTTGCCGAAAAATGATCGGTCCCCGAGAATCGATACGAACGGCGAGTGCCGTTAGCACAAGAAGGGGAGAAAGTACAACCAGCGCCAAAACGGCAAATAGCAAATCCAATATGCGTTTGATATATTTTGGATAACTCATTTTTTCGACCCGTCATGATTTGGTTTCATTTTATTATTTATTTTACCATATTTGAAGGGACTTGGTCAACCGATTTTAGGTGTGTTGAACAGCAAGACAACCTTTTCTTTTCGTTAAAATACATTTTTTTCGACATATTACAACCATTTGCATATGATTGTATCACATAGCAATATTTGTTTTGTTTGCCATCGTTGTCCCACAAAAAGAAAAAAATGCTCTTTTTGCATTTTTTTCGAAAAAGGCTATTGACAAACAAATATTCGTATGCTATAATAACGTAGTCACTGATCATGATCTGTTTCATGGCAGGAGGCGCTATGATGGCCCGGTAGTTCAGTTGGTTAGAACGCTAGCCTGTCACGCTAGAGGTCGTGGGTTCGAGTCCCATCCGGGTCGCCATATTTGGTTTCTTTTATGGGCATCTATCAATAGAATCGTTCATGAACTGAAATGTTTATTTGCCTCTGTAGCTCAGTCGGTAGAGCAGGGGACTGAAAATCCCCGTGTCGTTGGTTCGATTCCGACCGGAGGCACCATTTTGCGGGCATAGCTCATTTGGCAGAGCGCCACCTTGCCAAGGTGGAGGTAGCGAGTTCGAATCTCGTTGCCCGCTCCAGATTGAGAACCACACACAGCAAAAACACCGCACTTCGTGCGGTGTTTTTGCTGTGCTTTGCTGCGTCCGCAGCGCGTGGACATCAAGGAACGGATTACAAACACCGACCGGATCAAATTAAGGAGGAACCCTTCATGAACGCAGATGTCGTTATCGTCGGCGCCGGCCCTGCCGGTATATTCACGGCGCTGGAGCTGCTGCGCCGCGGCGCTCCGGAGAAGATCGTCATGATCGAGCAGGGACAGGCCATTGAAAACCGCCGCTGCCCGAAAGCCAAGACCGGCAAGTGCATGAACTGCAAGCCGTACTGCCACATCACGACCGGATTCTCCGGCGCGGGCGCATTTTCGGACGGGAAGCTCTCGCTGTGCAGCGACGTCGGCGGCGACCTGCCCACCCTCATCGGCGAGCAGAAGGCGCAGGAGCTCATCGACTACGCCGACGGCATCTATCTCGAATTCGGCGCGGACGAGCACGTCGAAGGGCTCGAGAACACGGAGGAGGTCAAGCAGATCCGCACACGTGCCATCCGCGCGGGCCTGCGTCTGGTAGACTGCCCGATCCGTCACCTCGGCACGGAAAAGGCACACGAGGTGTATCTCGGTATTGAAAACTACCTGCGCGAGCACGGTGTGGAGATGCTCTTCGGCTGCACGTGCGAGGATGTCATCATGCGCGACGGGCGCTGCTGCGGTGTCGTGGCACACGATGGGCACCAGGACTATACCATCGAGGCCAGACACACCGTCATCGCCACCGGCCGCCGCGGCGCGGACTGGCTGGAAAAGGTCTGCCTCGAGCACGGTGTGGAGCACAAGCCCGGAACGGTCGATATCGGCGTGCGCGTCGAGGTGCGCAATGAGGTCATGGAGTCTGTCAACCGCGTGCTCTATGAGTCGAAGCTCATCGGCTATCCCGCACCGTTTAAGAACAAGGTGCGCACGTTCTGCCAGAACCCCGGCGGCTTCGTCTCGCAGGAAAACTACGACAACGATCTCGCCGTCGTCAACGGTCATGCGTATAAGGAGCTCAAGTCGCCCAACACGAACGTGGCGATCCTCTGCTCGCATAATTTCTCCGTGCCGTTCAACCAGCCGATCGCCTATGCGCAGAAGGTCGGCGAGCTGACGAATATGCTCGGCGCGGGGCACATCATGGTGCAGCGCTTCGGCGATATCCTCGACGGCAAGCGCACGTGGCAGAAGGAGCTAGCGCAGTCGAACGTCCGTCCCACGCTGCCGGACGCCGTCGCTGGCGACATCACGTCCGCCATGCCGTACCGCGCCATGCTCAACATCATCAACTTCATCAAGGCCATGGACGAGGTCGTGCCCGGCTTCGCCGCGTATGAGACGCTGCTGTACTCCCCGGAGCTGAAGTTTTACAGCAACCGCATCGCCATGGACGACGCGCTCAACACGAACGTGCCCGGTCTGCACTGCCTGGGCGACTCCTCCGGCTGGACGCGCGGCCTGATGATGGCCTCGGCCATGGGCGTGCTCATGGGGCGCAGGCTCGCGGATATGCTCTGATGCACAGGTGAACGGAAGGATTGTCATCTTTTACACAAAACGCTTGACAAATTCCTGCAAATCAGTAGTATAAGAGGGATGGAAAATTGATAGATCCGCCGGTGCGGCGGAGGGAAGGAAACACATTATGGATGGATTGAAAAAAGCTTATTACCGCACCTACCAGCAGGTGTTTGACATCGGTATGCGCTGCCTGCATTGGCGCAAGCCGATCGTGCTCTCCGGCGCCGGCTGTCTTAAACAGGTACCGGACGTGCTCGGCAAGTGCGGTGTGGAAAAGGTCATGGTCGTCACCGGTTCGCACGTGGTCAAGTCGCTCGGACCGAAGCTGTTTGCTGCGCTCGAGGAGGCCAGTATGCCCTACGAGGTGTTCAGCGAGGTCGAGGCCAACCCCTCCGTGACCACGGTCGAGAAGATCCGCGCACAGTACGTGGAGACCGGCTGCAGCGGCTTCGTCGCTCTCGGCGGCGGCAGTCCGATGGATGCGACCAAGGGTGCGGCTGCTCGCGTTGCCTGCCCGAAAAAGAGCTGCAACGACATGGCCGGTGTCATGCGTGTCGGCAAGACCGTGCCGCCGATCGTCGCCATTCCGACGACGTCCGGCACCGGCAGTGAGACGACGATCGCCGCCGTCATCACCGACAGCGAGACGCACCACAAGTACGCGCTCATGGATCTCAAGCTCATGCCGCTGTATGCCATTCTCGATCCGGAGCTGACCGTCGGCCTGCCGCCGCGCACGACCGCGACCACCGGCATGGACGCGCTCACCCACGCGATCGAGGCGTACATCAGCTGGACGTACAACACCAAGGAGAGCCTGCGCCTCGCCGAAGAGGCCGTCAAGCTTATCTTCGATAACCTCGAGGTCGCTTACGCGCACGGCGATGATCTCAAGGCCCGTGAGAACATGATGATCGCCGCCTTCAAGGCCGGCTTCGCGTTCTCCCGCGCCGGTGTCGGCAATGTGCACGCCATCGCGCACACGCTCGGCGGCCTGTATAACACCCCGCACGGCCTTGCCAATGCGGTCATCCTGCCGATCGTTCTGGAGGACTACGGCGAGGCCGTATATCCGAAACTTGCGCGCCTGAGCGAGATTGCCGGCGTCAAGACCGACGGCACGGATGCCGAGAAGGCGCAGGCCTTCATCGCGGAGATCTATGCCATGAACGAGCGCATGGGCATCCCGAAGGGCTTCGACTTCATTCAGGAGGAAGATATCCCGCAGATCATCGAGTGGGCGCTGGCCGAGGCCAACCCCAACTACCCTGTGCCGGTCGTGTACAACGCTGCGCGCTGCCGCAAGGTCATCGATGATATCCGCGCCAAGGCCGCGGAGAATCCGCCCGCCGAAGCATAAGAGCATAGCAAAGCCCGCCCCGCACAGCCGTGCGGGGCGGGCTCTTTCTTCTGGCAGACTCAGGCGGCCTGCCGATCTTTTTTGCTGCCGATGCCGCCGTGCAGGACAAAGCGGCAAAAGCCGTTGTCCGGGTGCGCGGACACAATGCGGTAAATGAGCAGCGTGATCGCGTAGGCGATCGTGGCTGCGACCAGACCGACGATCATCGCGCCGAGCACGTCGGACGGGTAGTGCGCCATGAGGTAGTTGCGCGCAAAACCCATCACCGGCACAAACAGAAACGCCCAGTAGCGCGCGGGCTTTTTGCCCGTGAGCACGAGCGCGGTCACGCCGGCCATTGCGGCCGTCACATGGCCGGAGGGGAAGGAGTATTCACTCTCGGCATAGGCGCCGGCGGCCTGCCACCAGGTGCGGAAGGGCTCGACCGTCAGCGGGCGCGGCCGGGCAACAAAGTCCTTGAGCCAGAAGTTCGTGATGAGCGCGCCGCAGCACACGGCGCCGAACATGCAGATGCCCGCCTTGCGCGTTTTCGGAAAGAGCATCAGCGCGATGCCGAGCGCGAGGAAGAGGAGACCCTTCTCACCCAGCAGCGTGATGATGTAGCACAGCGGCGTGAAAACCCCGCCCGCGGCCTCGGCAAGTTTGTGCAGCGCCTGCAAAATGGCGTAGTCATAGCCTGCAAATGCGGTGTTGAGCCACTGCGCGATCGCAGTCAGTTCCATAAATAATCACCGTCCGGAATCAAAAAATTGCGGCAGTGCGGCTGAGCGCCTGCCGATGAGCGGCGTCGAAACACGCCGCAGCGTAGCTTTGACATCATACACCGCCTGCGCGGCTTTTGCAACCGTTGCCGCCGGAACGGAGGGTGAAAGTTTTGAATGAACGATTTTTATCAAAAACAAAAATGGAACGTTTTCTGTATTTTGAACCGGTTATTCTGCTGCGGGGCTTGACTTTGGCGTGAAAAATCAATATGCTGGTAAACGGAAATTCAATCTTTAGATAGGAGCGATTTTTGCATGATTCTCGATTGCAGCAAGTATGTCGGCCCTTGTAAGTGCGGCCGCGAGCACACCCTGGAGACGAAGAAGGTCGTTGTGGAGTATGACGCGCTCGATCAGTTCGACCAGTATATGGACGAGGTCGGCCTGACCGGCAAGCGCGCTGTCATCTATGACACGAACACGTATAATCTTCCGACGCTCAAGCATGTGCGCGCCGATCAGGAGATCGTTCTCAACGCCGAGGGCCTGCACTCCGAGAAGGGGATGATCGAGGACATGATGCGCCAGCTCGACCATCCGGACGTGATCGTCGCGGTCGGCTCCGGCACGATCATGGACTTCGGCCGCTACCCGGCGTACCAGCTCGGCATCCCGTTCGTCGCCGTGCCGACGCTTGCGAGCTCCGACGGCTTCACGGCCAACATCTGCTCGATCATCATCGACGGTCAGAAAAAGTCCATCCCCATGCAGGCTGCGGCGCTCGTCGTCTGCGACCTGAACGTGGTCTCCGGTGCGCCCCTGTGGCTGACCGTGAGCGGCATTTCGGACATTCTGGCAAAGTACATTTCGCTCGCGGACTGGAAGATTGCACACCTCGTCTCGGGCGAGTATTATTGCCCCATGGTCGCCGATCTCGCCGAGGAGGCGCTGACCATTATGCGCAAGGCTGCCGATGATATGGCGGCCGGCGGCAAGCCGGACTTTGAGGCCATGACCATGGCGCAGATGATTTCCGGCCTGACCATGCAGCTGCTCAACCACTCCCGCGCTGCGTCCGGCGCCGAGCACCTGATGGCGCACCTTGTGGAGATGAAGCCGCCGCGCTTTGAAAATGCGCACGGCATGCACGGCCAGTGCGTCGGTGTGGGCACGTACCTGTGCGCCAAGGAGTACCATTACCTTGCCTCGCTCCCGACGCCGAAGGCCAAGCCCTTCGAGCCCCTGACCCGCGCATGGGTGGACGAGAAATTCGGCAATCTCGCCGACGGCATCATGAAGGAGAACGAGAACGACGTGCTCGGCACCTTTGATCCGCAGAACATCGTTGACCACTGGGACGAGATCCGCGCCATCATCGCCGAGATCCCCTCGGCCGAGGAGCTTGCTGCCCTGTGCGAGAAGCTCGGCGCGTTCTACAAGCCCGAACAGATCGGTATCGACCCGGCCCTGTCGGAGGATATGCTCAGCGTTTCGGCTGCCATCCGCAACCGCCTGACGCTCATCCGCATGCGCCGCGTGCTCGATTTCGGCGAATAATTGCAGATGGAAACCGTATGTGCCCGGAAGCAGTTGCTTCCGGGCGCTTTTCGCTTGTGAAACAGGGCGTATGGTGGTATAATATTCTGATTCTAATTTTGTAAAAGGAGGCCGTGCCATGCCGGATTTTGAAGTCGTTTCGCCCTACGAGCCGTCGGGCGATCAGCCCGAGGCGATCGACGCGCTTGCGCAGGGCGTGGAAAACGGCATTGACGAGCAGGTGCTGCTCGGCGTGACCGGCTCCGGCAAGACGTACACGATGGCCAAGGTCATCGAGCGTGTGCAGCGGCCGACGCTCGTGCTCGCGCACAACAAGATCCTCGCGGCGCAGCTGTGCAGCGAGTTCAAGGAATTTTTCCCGAACAACGCCGTGGAGTATTTCGTCAGCTACTATGACTACTATCAGCCGGAGGCATACATCCCGCACACGGACACGTTCATCGAAAAGGACGCCTCCATCAACGACGAGATCGAGCGCCTGCGCCACTCGGCCACGTCGAGCCTGTTTGAGCGGCGGGACGTGATCGTCGTCTCGTCCGTGTCGTGTATCTACGGTCTCGGCGACCCGATCGACTATGCCAACATGGTCATCTCGCTGCGCACCGGCCAGCAGCGTGACCCGGAGGAGCTCATGCGCAAGCTCATCGACATCCGCTATGAGCGCAACGACATCGCCTTCGCGCGCAATATGTTCCGCGTCCGCGGCGATACGATCGACATTTTTCCGGCCTATTCGTCCGACCATGCCGTGCGCGTGGAGTTTTTCGGTGACGAGATCGACCGTATCTCGGACATCAACGTCGTCACCGGCGCGCCCATCCGCACGCTCAGCCATGTGGCGATCTATCCCGCGTCGCACTATGTCACGACGCATGAAAAGATGGAGCGCGCCATCGGCGAGATCCGCGCCGAGTGCGATGCGCGCGTGAAAACGTTTGAGCAGCAGGGCAAGCTCCTCGAGGCGCAGCGCATCCGCCAGCGCACGGATTATGACATTGAGATGATGCAGGAGCTCGGCTACTGCTCCGGCATTGAGAACTACTCGCGCATCATCAGCGGCCGCGCCCCCGGCAGCGCGCCGATGACGCTGCTGGACTATTTTCCGAAGGATTTTCTGCTCTTTGTCGATGAGAGCCACGTTACGCTGCCGCAGGTGCGTGCCATGTACCGCGGCGACCGTGCGCGCAAGGACTCGCTCGTCGAGTACGGCTTCCGCCTGCCGAGCGCGTACGATAACCGTCCGCTGAAGTTCGAGGAATTTGAGCAGCGGGTGCATCAGGCCATCTATGTCTCGGCCACGCCGGGCGACTATGAGCGCGAGCACGCGGGGCAGATCGCCGAGCAGATCATCCGGCCGACCGGCCTGCTCGACCCACAGATCTTCGTGCGCCCCATCGAGGGGCAGATCGACGATCTCATCGGCGAGATCAACGCCCGCATCGCCAAAAACGAGCGCGCGCTCGTGACCACGCTCACGAAGAAAATGGCTGAGGATCTCTCAGCCTACCTCACGAACGCGGGCATCCGCTGCCGGTATCTGCACCATGACATCGGCGCGATCGAGCGCATGGAGATCATCCGCGACCTGCGCACGGGCGCGTTTGACGTGCTCGTCGGCATCAACCTCCTGCGCGAGGGACTGGATCTGCCGGAGGTGTCGCTCATGGCGATCCTCGACGCGGACAAGGAGGGCTTTCTGCGCAGCGAGACGAGCCTCATCCAGACGATCGGCCGCGCGGCGCGCAACGCCGAGGGCACGGTCATCATGTACGCGGATAAGGAGACGGCCGCCATGCACGCGGCCATCATGGAGACCAACCGCCGCCGCGCCAAGCAGGCGGCCTACAACGCCGCGCACGGCATCGTGCCCAGGACGATCGTCAAGGGCGTGCGCGAGCTGCTCGAGATCTCCGGCGACGTCGAAGCGCCCAAGCGCGCCGACGGTGTGAAGATGACGGAGGCCGAGCGCCGCGCCGAGATCGCGCGGCTCGAGGCACAGATGAAGAAGGCGGCCGAAATGCTCGAGTACGAGTATGCCGCTGTGCTGCGCGACCGGCTCATTGAGCTGCGCGGCCAGTGACGCGCAAGGAGGACACCTGAATGAAACTCATGATTCTCGATGGCAACAGCATCATCAACCGCGCCTTTTACGGCATCCGGATGCTCAACGCGCCCGACGGCACGCCGACGAACGCGGTCTACGGCTTTCTGAGCACGTTCCGGCGCGTTTTCGATCTGGCGCAGCCGCAGGCGGTGTGCGTCGCGTTTGACGTGCACGCCCCCACGTTCCGCCATGAGCAGTATGCGCTCTACAAGGCGCAGCGCAAGCCCATGCCGGAGGAGCTCGCCGTGCAGATGCCGCTGCTCAAGCAGACACTCGACTATATGGGCGTGCGGCGGCTGGAGCTGGCCGGCTGGGAGGCCGACGACCTGCTCGGCACGGTCGCGCGCCGCTGCGAGGCTGCCGGTTGGACGTGCGACGTCGTCACCGGCGATAAGGACAGCCTGCAGCTCATCACCGACAGCACCCATGTCTTTAACGTCAAGACCCGCATGGGGCAGACGGATACGATCGAATACACGCCCGAGCGCTTTCGTGAAGAGTACGGCTTTGACCCTATCCGCATGATCGACCTCAAGGCGCTCATGGGCGACAGCTCCGACAACATCCCCGGCGTGCCGGGCATCGGCGAAAAGACGGCGAAGGATCTGCTCGTGCGCTTCGGCACGGTGGCGGACATTTACCGCGACCTCGATGCGCTGGACATCAAGCCCGGTGTGCGCAAAAAGCTCACCGAGGGGCGCGAGAGCGCGCAGCTCTCGTTCGACCTTGCCACCATCCGCACGGACGCGCCGATCGACTTTGCGCTCGAGTCGGCCGTCTGGGATCACGACTATCAGCCGGAGCTGTACGACTGGTTCCGGCGGCTCAACTTCACGTCGCTGTCGGAAAAGTGGGGGCTGCAGCCGGCGGACGGCGCGGGCGCACCGTCGAGCGCGCTGCCGGCCGTGGACGTGGCGGACGACGATGCGCTGCGCGCGCTTGAGCAGGCGGTCACGGCGGCGCCCTATGTCGCGGTGCTCGCGCCCGACGGGCTCGACACGCTCACGCTCTGCGACGGTAAGGCGTGCTATGCGCTCTCATGGGAGCAGCTCGGCGATGATTATAACGCATTTTTGCGCCTGCTGTTTTCCGACCGCGTGCGCAAGGCGGGGCACAACATTAAAGACCTCATGCGCGCGCTGCTCGACGAGGGACTGCCGACGGACGGGTTCGTGTTCGACACGGCGCTGGCGGCCTACCTGCTTGACGCCACGGCCGGGAACTATGATCTCCCGCGCCTTGCGCAGACGTATCTTGGCGAGGAGCTGCCGGATGTGCAGAGCGTCTGGGCGCTGCAGCCGGTGCTGCACGAAAAAATGGCCGCACAGGCCATGCTGCCGCTCTACACGGACGTTGAGCTGCCGCTGTGCCCGGTGCTGGCGCGCATGGAGCAGGCGGGCTTTCTGGTCGACCGCAAGGCGCTGTACGACTTCGGCGAGAGCCTCACGAGCAGCATCGAGCAGCTCCAGCAGAGCATCTGGGCGCTCGCGGGCGAGCCGTTCAACATTCAGTCGCCGAAGCAGCTTGGCAACGTTCTGTTCGAGCGGCTCATGCTTCCGGCCGGGAAAAAGACCAAGACCGGCTGGAGCACAAACGCCGCCGTGCTCGACAAGCTGCGCGGCAAGCATCCGATCATCGAGCAGATCCTCGATTACCGCACGCTTACAAAGCTCAAGTCCACCTATGCCGACGGGCTGCTCAAGGAGATCTCCGCCGACGGGCGCATCCACACGAACTTCCAGATGACCGTCACAGCGACGGGGCGCCTGTCGTCGACAGAGCCGAACCTGCAGAATATTCCCGTGCGCCGCGAGCTCGGCGCGCAGATCCGCAAGATGTTCGTCGCCTCGCCCGGCAGGGTGCTCGTGGATGCGGACTACAGCCAGATCGAGCTGCGCCTGCTTGCGCACATCGCCAATGATGAAACCATGATCGCGGCCTTCCGCAGCGGGGAGGACATCCACGCCGTCACGGCGTCGCAGGTGTTCGGCGTGCCGCTTGCGGAGGTGACGCCGCTGCAGCGCTCGCACGCGAAGGCCGTCAATTTTGGCATCGTCTACGGCATCTCGGCCTTCAGCCTTGCGCAGGACATCGGCGTGTTCCAGAGTGAGGCCAAGGCGTATATGGACAGCTATTTTGCCAAGTACCACGGCGTGCGCGCGTATATGACGCGCGTCGTCGAGCAGGCCAAGGCGGACGGCTATGTCACGACGCTCTTCGGCCGCCGCCGCGATCTGCCGGAGCTCAAGTCCTCAAACTTCAACCTCCGCAGCTTTGGTGAGCGTGTGGCGCTCAATATGCCCATTCAGGGCACGGCGGCGGACATCATCAAGGCAGCCATGGTGCGCGTGGACGCGCGCATGCGCGCAGAGCACCTGCAGGCGCGGCTGCTGCTGCAGGTGCACGATGAGCTCATCGTCGAGTGCCCCGCGGAGGAGGCTGAGACGGTCAAGGCCATCCTCGTCGATGAGATGGAGCACGTGGTCGATTACCGCGTGCCGCTGCTCGTAGACGCGAAGATCGGCGCAAGCTGGGCGGAGGCGCACTGATGGACGTCACGATCGGTGATGCGCGCAGCGCGCACCTGCCGCAGCTTGAGGCGCTTGAGTGCGCGTGCTTTTCCACGCCGTGGACACGCGCGCAGCTGGCGAGCCAGCTGCCGGACGACCGGCACGTGTTTCTCATCGCCGCGGCGGGGGAGACGGTGCTCGGCTACGCAAACTTCCTGCACGTGCTCGATGAGGGCGACATCGGAAATGTCGCTGTCGCGCCGGAGTTTCGGCGGCAGGGCATCGCGGATGCGCTGCTCGAGGCGCTGTGTGCGCGCGCGGCGGCGCTCGATCTCGCATTTTTGACTCTGGAGGTGCGCGCATCGAATGCGCCCGCCATCGCGCTGTACCGCAAGCACGGGTTTCAGGCCGTCGGTCAGCGCCGCAATTACTATCAGAAACCGGACGAGGATGCATTGCTCATGACCTGGTTCCGGAGAGAGGCGGAGACAATATGATTATTCTTGCGATCGAATCTTCCTGTGATGAAACGGCCGTCGCCCTCGTGCGCGACGGGCGCGAGGTGCTGACCGATCAGGTCTTTTCGCAGGCCGACCTGCACGCCGTCTACGGCGGCGTCGTGCCCGAGATCGCCTCGCGCTCGCACGTGGAGGTCATCTCCCAGCTTGCCGACCGTGCGCTGCAGGTGACCGGTCTGAGCCGCGGCGACATTGACGCCGTGGCCGTCACGTGTGCGCCGGGGCTCATCGGCGCGCTGCTTGTCGGCGTGAACTTTGCCAAGTCCGCCGCGCTCGCGCTCGGCGTGCCGCTCATCCCGGTGCACCATGTCCGCGGCCACATCGCGGCAAACTACATCGCCTACCCGGAGCTGGAGCCGCCGTTCGTGTGTCTGGCCATCTCGGGCGGCAACACGCTCATCTGCGACGTGCGCGACTATACGGACCTGCGCATCCTCGGCGCGACGCGCGACGACGCGGCCGGTGAGTGCTTCGACAAGACCGCGCGTGTGCTCGGCCTGCCGTATCCCGGCGGCAAGCCCATCGACGATCTGTCCAAGACCGGCGACGACCGCAAGTACAAGCTGCCGATCGGCCACGTCGACGGCTGCCCGTATGACATGAGCTTCAGCGGGCTGAAAACAGCCGTTATCAACCTCGCCCACACGGCGGAGCAGAAGGGTGAGCCGCTTGATAAGGCGTCGCTTGCGGCGTCGTTCTGCCGCGCCATGAGCGAGAGCCTTGTGCCGCGCACGATGGCGGCGGTCAGGGAGCTCGGCTATGACAAGCTCGCCGTGGCGGGCGGCGTCGCGGCAAACTCCCGCATCCGCGGTGATTTTCAGGCCGCCTGCGATGCGGCCGGTATCCGTCTGTTCGTCCCGCCGCTCAGGCTCTGCGGCGACAATGCCGCCATGATCGGCTGCCAGGCGTACTACGAGTACCTGCGCGGCGCGCACGCGGGCAGTGAGCTCAACGCGTGGGCGAACATGGAGATCTCCGAGGTCCCGTTCTATGGGCACGCATGACGGGCATCGCGCCCGCATGAAGGCGCGCTTCGTGCGCTGCGGGCTCGATAATTTCGACGACCACAGCGTGCTCGAGCTGCTGCTGTTTTATGCTGTGCCACGGCGCGACGTCAATGAGCTCGCGCACGCGCTGCTGGACCATTTCGGCACGCTTGATGCGGTCTTTGAGGCGAGCTTTGAGGACGTGATGCAGGTCCCCGGCGCGGGGGAGAACGTGGCGACGCTGCTCACGCTCGTCCCGCAGGTCAGCCGCCGCTATCAGCTGGCCAAGCGCCGCCAGCAGAAGCTCCTGCGCTCGAGCGCGGAGGCGGGGCGGTATCTCGTGCCGCTGTATCTGTATGAGCGCGCCGAGGTCGTCTACCTCCTGTGTCTGGACGCCAAGGGCGGCCTCATCAGCTGCCGGGAGGTCGGGCGCGGCGTCGTCAATGCCGCTGAGGTGTCCGTGCGCACCATCGTCGAGACGGCGCTGTCGCAAAAGGCGGTGTCCGTCATCCTCAGCCACAACCACGTCGACGCCTACGCGCTGCCGTCGCGTGAGGACGAGCTGACGACCAAGCGTGTGCGCGATGCACTTTTGCTCGTAGGAATCACGCTGGCGGATCATATCATCGTCTGCGGCGAGGATTATGTGTCGTTTGCCGACAGCGGCCTGCTCTGAATCATCACCGGCGGCACAAATCCTGCATTTTGCCTGTCAAGCCTTTTTTCAAATCTCTCGCTCACGCGAGAGATTTGTATTATGGTAACAAAATTGCGGTTTATAAAATCCACAAAGTCCGTTTCCGGATTTGGATGTTTTGTGTAAAAGAGCGGCAATGCATTGAAAACACTGGAATATTTGCGTGTTGAAAACCCTGTTGAAAATGTTGATAACTCACAGCAAAGGCGAAGACGATAGAATGTTATGTAAACATAATGTCACGAAAATGTAAGAACTTCGATTTGCACCCTATCCGCAAATGCCTGAAATAACGCGGGTTTGCGGCGGCGGGTAACAGTGCAAATTCTGCACAAGCGACATGGATCGAAGATAACCGACAAAACGTGCAAAAAAACAACATTTTTTCATGCATGAAAACAATTAGTAATCATCGAACTTTGGTGTTGACATCCGCAGAGACTTGTGATAGAATGTGCAAGCTGTTAGAAATTCGCTAGTGTAGCTCAGTTGGTAGAGCAGCTGATTCGTAATCAGCAGGTCGTGTGTTCGAGTCACATCACTAGCTCCATTAAAAACCCTGTAATTCCAATGGTTACAGGGTTTTTTCTTTGCTTTGAGGCTGTAAAAATCTAGGAGTAAATTGGGCTCCTTTCGGCTATAAAATGCTCTGTGATGCTGCACCTGCGATGCACCAAAACACTGGGCAATTGTCCGTAAATCACTCCGTGCGACTGCGTTTTCACAAGCCGTGACATAGACAAATGGTGCGCAGGAGGACATGGATTGCATTGAAATGAAATACTTGTTATAATATTTTGTATAGTAATCGACCAGGGGGAATTGCTTGTGGATTTCAGACAGCTTGAGACATTTGTGGAAGTCTGTGAACAGATGAGCTTTACAAAGGCGGCGAGCAATCTGTACATCAGTCAGCAAGGGGTCAGCAAGAGCATAAAGACCCTTGAGGACGAATTAGGTGTTTCTCTGTTTCTGCGCACGAATTCTTCCATTTCGCTGACGAATTACGGCGTGATACTTCAGCGCTATGCGGAGGATCTCGTGAACAACTATACGAAAGTCCTTACAGAAATCAATACTGAAAAGAACCGCGATAGAAATGGTATAACGCTTGGCTTCCCTAACGGGATTGCGAATTTTTTTCCGGCAGAAATCTTTGAGACTTATCTGAAAAGCCATCCGAACGTCCGGATCTCAATCAGAGAGTATACAGACACAGAGGTTGATGAAGCGCTGGTGAGAGGAGACATTGATATCGGATTCTGTGTTGTTCCGGTAGACAAAGAGAAGCTGAACATACAGCATACACATAACATGAATCTTTATTTCATGCTTAGTGAGGCGCACCCGCTTGCCGGAGAGGCATCACTCGATCTGCGCCAGCTCAAAAACGACAGCTTTATCGCAATGGGAGACGAGGGGAAAGGACGCACAAGCTTTCTCGAACGCTGCCGCAAAGCGGGCTTCTTTCCCAATATAAACGTGACTGTTGCAGATACGGAACTGATGATGGAGCTGTGCCGCAAAAATTTGGGAATAGGGGTGTATGCGGGGGAACGCCCGTTGGAACTTCCGGGACTCAGAATCGTCCCGGATAAGCTGCACGTGTGGGAATTTTCAATCTGCATTTGCACTGCTGCAGGTCACGGCGTGACTGCACAGGAGGCTGAATTGATCAAATGCTTCCGCAAATGGTGATATACGCCTTATAATATCGCCTGCATGTTCCATGGCAAAGCCTATAATTATTTCTACAGCGCAAGCTACCGGCAGATTCTTTGCCGGTAGCTTATCTTTTTGCATTTGCCACAACTACTTGTTGTGACGAGTACAAAAAGGTCTCACTGTCAAACGTTTAACAGGCGTGCTATAATCAGAACAGCAAATGACAATAAATTAACTTTTCCCGGGAAGAAATCAGAAGCAGATCGTGCCATCCAAAGAAAGGAAATCATAGATATGTACGAATGCCAGTATCCAAATCTTTTCAAGCCGCTTAAGCTGGGGAATACCATTTTACGCAACCGGATCTTTGCAGCTCCTACCGGTTACTGCGACCTTACAGTCGAGAATATCGCGACCGAGCCCCTGATGGCATACTACGAGAGCAAGGCGCGCGGCGGCTGCGCTGTTGTCCATGTAGGGGAGGCATACATCGATTCCGTACATGGTGTGGATATCCCTAAATATCTCAAACTCGACAGCGACGACTGTGTGTCCCACCTTGCAACAGTTGCCGATGCGATCAATAAGCACGGTGCCATTGCCTCCATTGAGCTTATGCACGCCGGTATGTTTTCCAGTCAGTCATATATCGAGGGGCATCAGGTATGGGCACCGTCGGACACGGTCATTAAGACCGACAGCGACAAAGCGAGCGCGCGTCTCAACGGCGCGTTTCTTCCGGAAATGCCCGAGGAGGAGATCCTGAATACCATTGAGCTTTACGCGCAGGCAGCAAAGCGCGTTCAGCTTGCGGGATTCAAAATGGTCCTTCTTCACGGCGGCCATGGCTGGCTGCTTCATCAGTTCATGAGCCCGCTTACCAATCACCGTACCGATCGATGGGGCGGCAGCGCGGAGAACAGATGCCGGTTTGCGGTCATGGTCTGTGACAGGATCAAAGAGGTCTGCGGAAAGAATTTCATGATCGACTTCAGAATGTCCGCATCCGAGGTCAACTCTGTCGGCTATGGTATCGAAAATGGCGTTGCGTGCGCAAAGCAGCTTGACGGTCACTGCGATATCATCCATTGCTCTGTTGGCAATCACGAGGTCATTGAGTCGTTTGTTGTCATGCATCCGTCCATGTTCCTTGAGGATGGCGTCAACATGAAGTTTGCTGCTGAGGTCAAAAAGCATGTCAAGACCCCTGTTGCGGCCGTCGGTTCCTTCAGCGATCCGGCGATGATGGAAAAAGCGCTTGCTGACGGATTGGTAGACGTCATCGAAATCGGCAGAGGCGTTATTGCCGATCCGGACCTGCCCAACAAAGCGAGAATGGGTAAGGCGGACGAGATCAACCAGTGCCTGCGCTGCTACACCTGTTTCAGCCAGCTGATTACCACCGGACAGTATGGCTGCGCGATCAATCCCACCACAGGGCGCGAGCTTGAGTGCAAATATGATACGCCGCCCGTGCATAAGCGGAATGTTGTGGTTATCGGCGGCGGTATCGGAGGCATGGAGGCGGCGCTGATCGCTGCCGAGCGCGGCCATAAGGTCACGGTCATCGAGAAGGCTGACAGACTCGGCGGCGTGCTCCTCATTGAGGAGGACGTTTCTTTCAAAGCCAAGCTCAAGCTGTATATCGACACGCAAGCCAGAAAGGTCATGAAGAATGACAACATCACTGTGATGCTCAGCACCGAGGCTACGCCGGAGCTTGTCAGCAGCATGGAGCCTGATGCCGTTATCGCGGCCCTTGGTTCCCGGCCTGCGATTCCCACCTATCTGCCCGGCTATGACAAGGCGAACGTCATGCCTGCGGAGTACGCCTACACCCATACCGATGAGGTTGGCGGCAAGGTCGTTGTAATTGGCGGCGGTCTCGTCGGTGCAGAGCTTGCGCTTCATCTGGCGAGCTGCGGCAAGGATGTCACCATCATGCATCGTCATGCGTGCATCAAGTGCGGCGCAAACGGTCTGCATGGTCAGGCAATCAATGAGCAGATTCGCATTCACAAGGTAGGTACGGCCTTCAACACCAGCCCTGTTGAAATTACCGATGACGGCGTTATCGGCAGAAATGCGGAAGGAGAAAAGCTCTATCCGGCAGACACCGTCATTTATGCTGTCGGTCAGCGTCCGCTTGCCGAGGAGGCGGAGCAGTTCCGCTTCTGCGCGCCGGAGTTCTATACGATCGGAGACTGCGTGACTCCTGCGACGATCTATCAGGCAACATCTCAGGCGTTCTATGCCGCAAGAGATATCGGCCGCCTTTGAGCGTTTATATGTAACGAGGTGTTCAGACTATGAGCTCATTTAATAAATATCCGCATGTCTTCTCGCCCATAAAGATAGGCGGCATGGAGGTCAAGAACCGCGTGCAGTTCTCTCCTATGGTCTCCAGCCTTTCAACGCCCACCGGCGCCGTGTCTCCGGAGCTGCTCGGATACATCAAGTATCAGGCCCAGAGCGGCGTGGGCGTTATCACGATCGGTTCTACACCCATCAACCACACGAACGGTGTTGACTTTTTTGGCGCGCTTGACGTTACAAGTGATGACAATATGACCGATCTGCGCCGCATCTCCGAGATCGTGCACCGCTACGGCGCGAAGATTTCCTGCGAGCTTGTCCACGCGGGCCGCTCCGCTCCGAAGCAGTTTCGCCCCAACTCGCCGGCGATCGCTCCCTCTGCGATCCCCGTTGAAAATGGCCCGACCGACATCCGCGAGATGGATGAGCGGGATATGGAAACCATCCGTAACGAGTATTGTGACGTTGCGCAGCGCCTGATGAAGTCCGGTTTTGATATGGTCATGGTACACGCGGCGCACGGGAATCTTCTTGCACAGTTTCTGTCTCCCAAATACAATCAGCGCACGGATGAATACGGCGGCAGCTTTGAAAACAGAGCCCGCTGGCCGCTCTCGGTGCTAAAAGCAATGCGGGAGCGTGTAGGCAAAGGCCTGTGCATCGATATGCGTATCAGCGGCGATGAACTGGTTCCGGGCGGTATGGGAATCGAAGAGACAAAGGCGTTTATCCGTCTTGCTCAGGAATACATAGATACCGTCCATGTCTCTCAAGGACTCATTGTTGAGCCCAAGTATATGCCATATACCATGCCGGCATTCTATCTTCCGCATTGTCACAATGTGAAATGGTCCGAGCAGATCAAGGCGGATCCGGATATTCATATTCCCGTCACCGTTGTCGGCAGCATCACGACCGTGGCGGAAGCTGAGGAGATCATCGCCTCCGGCAAAGCGGACATGGTGGCGATGGCGCGGCAGCTGATGTGCGATAATAAGCTGCTCTATAACGCCTCTGTCTCTTATACACATCTCCGAGCCCACGAGACTCGACGTCA
>OWIO01001247.1_pt1 | contig 20322 bp, 19 predicted proteins | sample 1733011 | NCBI WGS metagenome assembly OWIO01 (sample SAMN05065779, study PRJEB22554) | human gut metagenome | biome: ENVO:2100002; feature: ENVO:00000062; material: ENVO:00002003 | host: Homo sapiens | place: USA | reverse complement strand
AATTTGAGAAGAATTATCCCGGTCTTGATTTTGTTCCTGTCATTGGAGATGTCCGTGTGAAAGAACGTCTCCGTATGGTCTTCGAAACTTATCAGCCTCAGATCATCTTTCATGCCGCTGCCTATAAGCATGTTCCGTTAATGGAAGAGAATCCCTGTGAAGCTGTGCTGGTCAATGTTGTCGGCTCTCGCCAGGTTGCCGATATGGCAGTTGAATACGGAGCTGAGAAGATGATCATGGTTTCTACCGATAAGGCGGTGAATCCGACCAATGTCATGGGATGCTCGAAACGATTAGCCGAAATCTATGTACAGAGTCTGGGATGTGCTATCCGTGAGGGAAAAGTAAAAGGCCATACCAAATTTATCACTACCCGCTTTGGTAACGTCTTGGGTAGTAACGGTTCTGTAATTCCCCGTTTTAAGGAACAGATTGAGAATGGCGGTCCTGTCACAGTGACTCACCCTGATATCATTCGTTTCTTTATGACTATCCCCGAAGCTTGTCGCCTGGTAATGGAAGCTGCTACGATGGGTGAAGGCAATGAGATTTTTGTCTTTGAGATGGGAAAGGCTGTGAAGATTGTTGACTTGGCTACCCGTATGATCGAACTTGCCGGTTATCGTCCGGGTGAAGATATTGAGATAGAGTTTACGGGATTGCGTCCCGGTGAGAAGCTTTATGAAGAAGTCTTGAGCGATAAAGAGAACACAATCCCTACTGAGAATAAGAAAATTATGATAGCGAAGGTACGTCATTATGAATACACTGATATCCTTGATACCTATGGAGAGTTCGAGAAGTTATCCCGTACGGTAAAGATCATGGATACAGTGAAGCTGATGAAGAAAGTGGTACCTGAGTTTAAATCCAAGAACTCACCGAGATTTGAGGTCTTGGATAGATAACTAGAATAATTCTGAACACTAACATAAATCAACAATGGATACAAAAAAATTGAAGATTGCTGTTGCAGGTACCGGCTATGTTGGTCTTAGCATAGCAACGCTTTTGTCGCAACATCATCAGGTGACGGCAGTCGATGTGATTCCCGAGAAAGTAGATATGCTTAATCGTAAACAGTCACCTATTCAGGATGAGTATATAGAGAAATATTTGTCCGAAAAGGCATTGAACCTAACCGCTACGCTTGATGGTGCCGAGGCCTACAGTGACGCAGATTTTGTGGTCATTGCGGCTCCTACTAACTATGATCCGGTGAAGAACTATTTTGATACCCATCATATAGAGGATGTCATTGACCTGGTTTTAAGTGTCAATCCTGATGCTGTGATGGTAATTAAGTCTACTATTCCTGTTGGATATTGCCGTGGACTTTATTTGAACTATGCCCGAAAGGGAGTCAAGAAGCTTAATTTGCTTTTTTCTCCTGAGTTTCTTCGTGAGAGCATGGCTCTTTACGATAACTTATATCCAAGTCGTATTATTGTCGGTTACCCAAAACTGATTGACAGCGAGCAGTTTGACGAGGAAAACGAAGCAATTAAGTCTATTGCGGATGTTCCTGTCTTAGAGAAGGCTGCACGTACTTTTGCCACATTGCTTCAGGAAGGTGCAATCAAGGAAGATATTCCTACTCTTTTTATGGGTATAAAGGAGGCGGAAGCTGTTAAATTGTTTGCTAATACTTATCTCGCTTTGCGTGTCAGCTATTTTAATGAATTGGATACTTATGCGGAGATGAAAGGTCTGGATTCTCAGTCAATCATACAAGGCGTTGGTTTGGATCCTCGTATTGGTACACACTATAATAATCCTAGTTTTGGTTATGGCGGTTATTGTTTGCCTAAAGATACGAAACAACTATTAGCCAATTATCAGGATGTTCCTCAGAACATGATGACTGCTATTGTCGAAAGTAATCGTACAAGAAAAGATTTTATAGCTGACCAAGTTTTGTTTAAAGCCGGTTATTACACTGCATCTAGTCAATGGGATGCCCACAAAGAACAAAACATAGTGATTGGTGTATATCGTTTGACTATGAAATCTAATTCTGACAACTTCCGTCAGTCTGCTATCCAAGGAATCATGAAGCGTATCAAAGCGAAGGGTGCAGAGATTGTTATTTACGAACCGACGCTTGTTGATGGTGGACCATTCTTTGGCTCAAAAGTGGTAAATAATCTTGCCCAGTTCAAGGCGATCAGTCAGGCTATCATTGCCAACCGTTATGACGCTTGTCTAGACGATGTGAAGGATAAGGTGTATACTCGTGACATTTTCCGAAGGGATTAGCTTTATGGTAACGTACAATGTTAGTTTAGAGGATAAAGTGGTTTTGGTGACCGGTGCAGTTGGTTTTATTGGAGCCAATTTGGTGAAACGTTTACTGAATGAATTTGACAGCGTAAAGGTCATCGGTATTGATAATATTACCGAATATTATGATGTACGTTTAAAGTATGAACGCTTACAAGAATTGTCTGCTTACGGTGACAGATTTGTTCTCATAAAAGACAATATTGCTAAGAAGGAAATCATAGAGTCTATCTTTACTGACTACCATCCGCAGGTAGTAGTGAACCTTGCTGCCCAGGCCGGTGTACGTTATAGTATCACTAACCCTGATGCCTATATTGAAAGTAATCTTATTGGATTTTATAACATCTTAGAAGCCTGTCGTTATTATAGTGTGGAGCACTTAGTATATGCTTCTTCCAGTAGTGTATATGGTAGCAATAAGAAAGTGCCTTATAGTACCGATGATAAGGTAGATAATCCAGTATCACTTTACGCTGCTACTAAAAAGAGCAATGAGTTAATGGCTCATGCATACAGTAAGCTCTACAATATACCAAGTACGGGTTTGCGATTTTTCACCGTTTATGGTCCCTGTGGTCGTCCTGATATGGCTTACTTTAGCTTTACCAACAAACTGTTGAAAGGCGAGACCATTCGGATTTTTAATTATGGTAATTGTAAGCGTGACTTCACCTATGTGGATGACATTGTAGAGGGTGTTGTCCGTATCATGCAGCATGCCCCTGAAAAGAAAAATGGCGATGATGGATTGCCCATTCCTCCTTATAAGGTATATAATATCGGTAATAACTCTCCAGAAAATCTTTTAGACTTTGTAACCATCCTTCAAGATGAACTTGTCCGTGCAGGTGTACTTCCCAACGACTATGACTTTGAATCCCACAAAGAACTCGTACCAATGCAACCTGGAGATGTACCGGTCACATTTGCTGATATCCGACCGCTTGAAGTTGACTTTGGCTTTAAGCCGGGCACGTCTTTACGGATCGGACTTCGCAGATTTGTCGAATGGTATGCAAAGTATTACGGGCAATGAACACATTTATATCATGTTAAAGTCAGAGGAGCGTATACAAGAAGTACTTATTTCGAACTGAATATGAAGAGGCAAGCCCATCGTGCAGCTAAAAAGGATAATGATACTTCTAAATAATATAACAATCATAAAACCAAATCGCATAATGAAAGAGATGTATGTGTATGATAAGCAGAGATTTAATACGGGGGGTAGAGCTTTGCGATTTCTTTGGGCTTTAAGGTATTCTAATAGCGGTATCCTTTTAGTAAGGAGTTTTGCAAAGATAATGTGGAAATATTATAGTTTAATGTATGGCTTAGAAATTGCGCCTGTCACCCAAATAGGAAAAGGACTTTACATAGGTCATGCTTTCAATATTACAATTAATCCTGCAGCCAAGATAGGGGATAATTGTAATATTCATCGAGGAGTTTTGATAGGACAAGAAAATAGAGGAAAACGGAAAGGGACACCTATAATAGGCAACAAAGTTTGGATTGGAATTAATGTTGCCATAGTAGGTAATGTTACTATTGGCGATGATGTTCTGATAGCCCCAAATACTTATGTCAATTGTGATGTTCCTGCCCATAGTATTGTATTTGGTAATCCCTGTATTATAAAACATAGAGATAATGCTACTGAAAACTATATCAACAGGACGGTTTGATTATAGATCAATAAATAATAATGATACTTTTTGAGAACATTTAAAGCAATCATAAATACAAATGCTTTAGGTCTGTTATGAGTCTAAAGTAACTACTTACTAACAATGAAAAATAAATGGCAGAAACTACTGCAAAGAGCAATATCATATATGAAGTAGTCCCTATCAGATTGTTCCTAATAGTGATGTTGGTGTTTTATCATGCTTTTGCAATATTCTCTGGAGCATGGGAGCAACTTGATGGTTATCCAAAAATCTATGTATACGATGTGATGGATAAACTGTCCTATGCTTGTTTGTTGGAGACTTTTGTATTTATTTCTGGCTATATCTTGGGATATCAGGTGCGATGGAAAGGAACTGCAACAGTATTGAAGCCCCAAAACATATTTTGGAAGAAACTCAAGAGATTGATTATTCCTTCTATGTTATTCAGTATACTATACCTGTTGACTTTGGGTGATTTGTCAAAGTCATATCTAACTTTGGCGTATGAAGTTCTTTGTGGCGTTGGTCATATGTGGTTTCTACCAATGCTATTTTGGTGTTTTATATATGTGTATCTCATAGAGAAATACATATCAAAATGGGTTGTACCGCTGCTTTTTGTGATGCTGTTTGCATCTGTAACACCTCTACCATTGAGAATCAGTACAGCTATGTACTACTTTATCTTCTTTTACACAGGATATTATATACAGAAGAATGATTTGTATTTTAATAGGAAGATAAGCGTTCTGCTACCAGTCTTTGTAGTATTATTTGTTCTAACATTTGTACTTAAAATATATGTAGGTGAACTCAATGCTGAATGGGGAAGGGAATTGTTTAATAATTTATGGGCTATAAAATGTTTACATATAGTGACTAATATTGTTCTAAGATTCGTATGTGCGTCATTCGGACTATCATTGTTGATGATTCTATCACGAATAATAGTTAACAATACTGATACAGCTTTATGGAGTCCGATTCTCAAAGTCAGTGAAAGCTGTTTTGGAGTATATGTCTTCAGCAGTTTATGCTGAAATTATTCAACAGGTCGGATTTTCCTTACGTAATAAATGTATACTTATATCCTTGGGTGTTATTTATCGTTTCTTTGGGTATATCGTTATTGATGACCATTCTATTGAGGAAAACTAAAATAGGAAAACAACTTTTATAAATGTCAAACGAAAATCTTAATAGTAAAGTCGTTAATGCCACAAAGTGGTCTGTTATCACGGAAGTTGCTGCAAAGTTTGTTGCACCTATAACAACGATGGTACTTGCGCGTTTGCTTACACCAGATGCATTTGGTGTACTTGTGACTGCTCAGATGGTGATTTCTTTTGCGGAGATCTTTACAGATGCTGGATTTCAAAAGTATATCGTTCAGCATGAGTTTGAGGATGATGACGACAAGTATAAGTCTACTGCTGTTGCATTCTGGTCAAACCTAATAATGTCATTGGTAATATGGCTCGGAATTAGTCTTTTTGCAAATCATATAGCAGGTTTTGTAGGATGTGAAGGAAACGGCATTGTAATTGCTATCTCCTGCGTATGTATTCCGCTGGCAGCCTTCTCAAGTATTCAAATGGCGTTGTTCAAGAGAGAGTTTGATTTTAAGACTCTGTTTTGGGTGCGCATAGTTGGAATTTTTGTTCCATTTGTGGTCACTATCCCGTTAGCCTTTATGACAAAAAGTTATTGGGCATTGGTTGCCGGTATGATTTCTCAGAATGTGATCAATGCTGTCATCCTTATATGGAAATCTAAATGGAAGCCAAAATGGTACTATAGCATACAGCGTTTTAAAGATATGTTTTCTTTTACAATGTGGTCAATGCTTGAGGCTATCAGTATATGGTTGACATCATACTTTGATATCTTTATTGTTGGTACAATGCTTAGCCAGCATTATTTAGGTCTGTACCGAACTTCTATCACTACAGTTGGTCAGATTACAACCTTGATAACTGCTGCAACTACTCCAGTATTATTTTCTTCATTATCGAGACTTCAGAATAGTAGAGAAGAGTTTAATACTATGTTCTTTAAGTTCCAAAAGCTTGTAGGTATTCTTATCATTCCTATAGGTGTTAGTATCTATATGTTCAGCGATTTGATTACAGCGATTCTTCTTGGTGATCAGTGGATGGAAGCCTCTCGTTTTATAGGATTATGGGGCTTGACAAGTACTCTATCTATATTCTTGCGCATTACTCAAGTGAGGTATATCGTTCCATGGGAAAACCAAAACTTTCGGTTTTGGCACAATGGCTTCATATTATTGTATTGTGGCCTGTAGTTTTGATATTTGTACAAAAGGGGTTTGATACACTTTGCACGGCACGAGCTTTAGTCCGTCTTGAACTTATTCTTGTTCAGTTACTCATAATGGGTACAGTTATTAAGATGAATGTAGGCAAGATGTTTACAAATATTCTTCCATCTGTTATTGCTGCATCTGCAATGTTACTTGTTTTACTGCTCCCTGAGGCTACAAGCATACTTATGCAGTTCGTGTACATTCTGATATGTATTTGTTGTATATACTTTGCTGTAATAATGCTCTTTCCTGAAGAAAGAAATATTTGTCTTAATCTCAAAACCTTGTTAAGAAGAAAATAATGAAAGTATTGATAGCTGGTGATTTCGCACCTCGTGCAAGACTTGCTAAACAAATAGAAGAAAAGAAATTTGGAGAAGTGTTCCCTGAAGATCTTCGTTCCATAATCACGTCGGTAGATTTCTCATTTGTAAACTTCGAGAGTCCAGTTGTTGAGGAAGGTTGTAACCCTATTCCAAAGTGTGGTCCTAATCTCTGCTGTACACCGGAAGCAGCTGAGGCTGTAAAATACGCAGGTTTCACTGGTGTTACAATGGCTAATAACCATATTTTGGACTTTGGGGCAAATGGACTCAAGAAATCAGTTGAGTGTTGCAAAGTTCGGGAACTTGATGTTATTGGTGTTGGCGATAACATCGAGGATGCAGAAAAGGTTCTATATCTTGAAAAAAGCGGAAAAACTTTAGCAGTAATTAATTGTTGTGAACACGAGTTTTCAATAGCTACAGATACTGAAGCTGGAGCCAATCCACTTAATCCTGTTCGTCAGTTTTATACCATTCGAGAAACTCGCAAAAAAGCCGATTATGTATTGGTGATTGTACATGGAGGTCATGAGCATTTTCAATTGCCATCTCCTCGTATGGTGGAAACTTATCACTTTTTTGTAGATGCAGGTGCAGATGCTGTAGTGAATCATCATCAGCATTGCTTTTCTGGATATGAGGTATACAACGGAAAGCCGATTTTTTATGGTCTTGGAAACTTCTGCTTTGATATAGCTCCTACTAAAGTAGATACGGCCTGGAACTATGGTTTTATGGTGGAATTAACATTTGGAGAAGTTGTTGAGTATAAGTTAGTGCCTTATAATCAGTATGGAGAAAAGGCAAGCATAGAACTTTTAGATAGTAAAACCTTTGATTTAAAACTGAAAGAATTGAATAATGTGATAGGAGACGGTACTCAATTAAAAAAACAAATTGAAGAGTATTATCGAAGTTGTGAGAAGTTTGAGAATTCGTGTCTTGAACCGTACACTGGAAGAATTATGGGAAAACTATTTGACATGGGAGTGCTGCCAAGTTTCATAAAAAAAGCCAAGGCAACATTCATTCTCAATCATGTGAATTGTGAAGCTCATCGTGACAAACTGTTATTTGCACTCAAAAGAAAAAATAAGTAAACTATGGCATCTATAAAGAGAGGTCTTGATTACCTGATACATAACAGGGCTCAGTTTTGTGACTCTGTTGTGAAGAATTTATTGAGATTCCTTCCTGATAAACTTTACTTGTCACTCCGATATAGGTTTCAGATCGGGCATTGGATTGATTGGAAGAATCCAAAGACATTTACCGAGAAGATTCAGTGGCTGAAGGTATATAACCGTAAACCAGAATATACTACGATGGTAGATAAATATGCGGTTAAGCAGTATGTGGCCGATCGTATTGGAGAGGAGTATATCATTCCGACCCTTGGTATCTGGGATAAGCCTGAGGATATTGATTGGGAATCTTTACCTAATCAGTTTGTACTCAAAACTACACATGGTGGTGGAGGTGGTGGGGTAGTTATTTGCAAAGACAAAGCGACATTTGATAAGCAGAGTGCTATTGCAAAGCTGAATGACTCTCTTGTCTCGGACATATACTTAAGTCTTCGTGAATGGCCATATAAGAATGTACAAAAGCGCATTATTGCAGAGAAGTTTATGGCACCTGTGAAGAATCCGATTCCGACTGATTTGTCAGACTATAAGTTCTTTTGCTTTAATGGTGAGCCGAAGTACTGTCAGGTAATACGCGACCGTTACTCAAAGGAGACTATCGACTTCTACGATATGGAGTGGAATCATCAAGAGTTTGTTGGTCTTAACCCTGTTGCTCGTAATGGTCTGGCGCCTGTAGCCCCTCCAAAGCATCTGAATGAAATGATACAGATTTGTAAGAAACTAGCAAAAGACATCCCGTTTGTACGTGTTGACCTTTATGTTATTGACGAGAAGCAATACTTTGGCGAGCTTACATTCTATCCCGCTTCTGGAATTGGCACATTTAACCTAGATGTATGGAATGGCAGATTAGGAGATTTACTAACCTTACCTAATGCAATGGGGGGAAATTCCTTATTACCAATGGAGTCATCAAAGAGTGTAAAGCCGAATACGAAGAATTAATGGATTACAAATTCTTTTGTTTCAACGGAAAGGTTCGTTTCTTTAAGGTGGATTTTGGAAGATTTGTTGAGCATCATGCAAATTACTATTCGCTAGATGGTGTCCTACAGGAATTTGGAGAAACTGGATTGGAGCCAGACCCTGATTATTCAATAGAAATGCCAAAGAATCTTGATGATATGATTTCGTTAGCCGAGAAACTATCTGGAAAAGAACCATTCCTCAGAGTTGATTTTTATAACGTAAAAGGAAAGATCTACTTCGGAGAACTCACTTTCTATCCAGCGAGTGGAATGCTTCGATGGACTTCTGATATAGTAGACCAAACAATAGGAGGGTATTTGACATTATAATGACTAATCACAGATCTTTATGATAAGTTTATTCCCCAAAACTCTACCTGCCTCAGAGAAAGTAAAGGATTTGCTAACTATGTTATTATATGCATCCTTTATAATCTTCTCTACAGATACGATGGGAGTTGTTTATATGGTGGGCTTGATTTGTCTCATTTATATAATCCATGGATGTGCCAATGGTTTCTCATTTCCTTTACATTTTGAAATGTTTCATAAGTATATGCTATGGATATCATTGTTTTGCCTTTTATCTGCAACTTGGGCGTTCAATTCAGAATATGCCATAGAGAAAGGTATCACAATTCTTGAGCTGTTTATAGCATTCACTCTTTTATATGAAGTTTATTACAATTGTTCAATAAGCAGGCTTCTGACTATTATTATGTGGAGTGGTTTTCTCCTCTCTGTGTATGTAACCCTTTTTGTTGGTGTCGAGAATCTTCGTGATACAATTGATGAAGCTGGCCGCCTTGAGAATTCTTTTGCAAATGTGAATGTTATCGGAATGTGTTGTAGTATATCAATCCTGATAGTATACAATTCCTGGCAAAAGCAAAGAAATGTTCTGGATATGATTATGTGTATTCCATGTTTGTTAATAGTTGCTGGATCAGGTAGTAGAAAGGCCTTTGTGATGTTAATATTAGGCATCGTGTTATTGACTTTATTTAAGTCAGATACTGGAAAGAAGACCAAAGGCATTCCAAAATTGTTCATGATTCTGTTTTCTTTGGCGACATTGTCTATTATAGTCTTCTTTGTTGCAAGATCAGGAGTGTTTGGAGGTACTCTTGACAGGATGGATGGAATGATAGCATCTTTAACAGGTAAGGGTGATATAGATTCTTCCACCATGCTTCGTGCTTATTATAGGGAGATAGGTTTTCATCAATTCTTAGAAACTCCTATTATCGGAATTGGTATGGGTAATGCTCGCGTACTTGCATTGCGATACTCTGGGTATGATTGTTATCTACATTGTAATTATGCAGAGGTAGCCGCCAGTGGTGGGTTGATCGGATTATTTTTGATTTATTGGATTTATATTAAGCTGATTCGATACGAAATCCGTCTATATAAGTATGATTCAATGGCTATGATAATGTTAATTTTTCTTGTGTTGAACTTGATTTTGGATTATGGAAAGGTTTCATATTATAATAAAGACACCTATTTTATGATTATGGTTTTCTGTTTGCATTATGAATCACTAAGAAGAGGACAATATTCATTAGAGCAATAATCTGAATAAAAAACATATATGACAATATATTTCTTACTTCCTGACCTCTCTTCCGGAGGTGCAGAACGTGTCACAATTACAATAGCTCGCCTACTACATAAAGAAGGTTATGACATTGAATTCATTAACTTTGGGGCTCATAAGGGGGAGATGCTCTCATGGATAGAGCCTGAATTCAAGATGACTTGTCTTAAGTGCGGAAGAGTGCTGAATGCTATTCCTAAGCTGAAGGCATTTATGAAGAGCCATTCGGATAGTATCTACTTCTCAAGTCGAGAACATGTGAGTATAGTTGGTTTGCTGGCGGCCAAGATGACAGAGCGGTCAATTGTGGTCCGCATTCCCAATATGCCTAAGAACAATCTTACTAAAGGTATATCAGGCCTTAAGGCGAGGGTGATAAAGATGATTAATCAGTGGTTGTTGAAGTCGGCAGAGATAATCATCGCTCAGAATGAGGAAATGCGCGATCAGTTGCTGGAGTACTACAGTCTGCTAGAAAAAAAGGTAGTAGTTATCAATAACCCTGTGGATGTAGATTATGTAAGAGCATCGGCTGAGGGGAGTGAGAACCCTTTTAAAACTTCTGAGGTTAACTTTCTGAACATATGCAATATTGCTTACTCAAAAGGAATTGACGTTTTGGAAGCTGCTTGGCCTAAGGTTAAAATTGCGATTCCGAATGCGCATATGTATATCGTAGGTCGAAATACATCCGAGTATGCTCAGGACTTGATAAATAGGTCTCAGGGTCTTAAGGACTTCACATTCCTTGGATTCCATAGCAATCCCTACTCCTTTTTGAAACATTGTGATGTGTTTGTACTTCCGTCACGTATGGAAGGTTTCCCTAACGTGGTTTTGGAAGCCCAATGTTTCAACCGACCAATAGCAACTACAACCTGTGTGGCTGTAATCAAGAACATCATCCAGCCTGGAGAGAATGGATACTACTGTAACATCGAAGATGCAGATGCTTTGGCGGATTGTATGATCAAAGCTGCAGGGTTAAAAGATATAGCGAATAATTATCGCATGTTTGACAAAGAACTGTTATTGAACTGTTTCAAATAGTATAGAATATGATTAGACAAGCAACAACGCAAGATCTACCTGCAATTGTACATGTTCATTGTGTATGCTTTGCAAATAGCTATTCTTTGCAATTGTCACATTATCAATTAGTTGCATGGGTTATTTGCTGATTTCCTTTTATTTAGAGTATATGAAAGATAATCCGGAACTGTTTGTGGTGGCAGATGATGAAGAGAAAGGTATCATTGGTTTCTGTATGGGATACTATATGGATAAAGATGATCAGATGCAGAACTTCCTTCATAACAATCGCATTAAGGTGATATGGAAAACAATGCTATTAATGCTAGCTGGAAATAGGCAAACATGGAATAAAGTACTTGCTCGTTTCAAGCATAAGCCATCGGTCAGTGACTTGGTAATAGTAAATGATAAATATTAACAAATATTAAATAGTTAGCGGGGCAATTTACTCTTTGTCTGTGTGTTACCAGATTACAGAGGTAAAGGGTATGCACAAGATATGATAGAAAAGTTCTTGACTGCTATGAAGGAGCGTGGGCGTCGACTGTGCTTGCTCTCGGTCGAGACCAATAATCTTAGAGCACGAAGGTATTATGAACGTAATGGGTTTGAACTCTACAGGAAGAGAGGTGAGGACGGCCTCACATACATGAAACTATTATAATGGCAGTCACAATGCATCAAATAAAACGATGGTATCTTATGCTTTCAGGTAAAAGTGTGTGGCATGTGAACCAAGATATAGGTAAGTGCTTTCTAAAAGATGAGATTAAGGGGTACTACAATAATATGACAGAGAAGGTAACAAAGGTGCCAGAACTGTTGAATAGTGATGAATTACCGAAACTTAATCTTGAAGGAGGCAAGTTTACATTCTTCCCTGTCGCAATATTTCAGTATGGTTTGGGCGCATATGATTTATACTTGCAGACGCATGACGAGCGTTATGTACGTAAGTTTATGCAGTGCGTAGATTGGGCTATTGAACATGAAGACGAAAAAGGACGTTGGAATAACTTCTCACATTACTGTCCAGAAACTCCGTATAGTGCAATGGCTCAGGGTGAAGGTGCTTCTCTTCTTATTCGAGCTTATAAATACACAGGGAAGACTGATTATCTAAATGCAGCAAAAAGAGCATTAGCATTTATGCTTTTACCACTTACGGACGGGGGGACTTCTAAATACGAAGGTAATGATATATATCTTATGGAGTATACCTTTAAAGGTATGGTAATGAATGGAAGTATTTTCTCTTGGTGGGGATTATATGATTACGTGCTTGTCAGTAAGGATGAAGGTATATATAAGCAGATAATGGAAAGAACTCTTCTAACGTTAATCAAGGTGCTTCCGATGTTCAAATGTACATATTGGAGCATGTATAGTATGGATGGTTTGATTGCGAGCCCTTTCTATCACAACCTTCATGTGGCTCAGATGCAAGCTATGTATAAACTTACTGGAGAACCAGTTTTTGATGAGTATGCCAAATGTTGGGAACGACAGCAAAAGAATCCAATTTGCAAAGGACTTGCATTTATAAAGAAATCAATTCAAAAAATTCTTGAGAAATGAGAATTTTGTTAATTTCCAATCAGCATCCTAATAAACAAGGTATTGGTAATCCTATCATGTGTAGGATGAAGAATGCTCTTTCAGAAGATTCTCGAATAGAGAAGGTTAAGTTTTTACCGTTTTATAATTCATTGAGTTCTTTGAAGATAATAAGAAAGGTGTCTAAGCAGTATGATCTTGTTCATATACATTTTGGAGGATTGTATGCTTTGATAATATGGTTCCTTTTGATTGGGGTTCATTGCAAGAAGTTTATCACCTTCCACGGTACTGATATACATGCAAAGGCATTAAAAACTGCAAAGGGCTGGAAGGAATGTCTGAAGATTCGTTTAAATCAAAAAGCTTCTTTCTTAAGTATAAAACTGTTTGACAAATGTGGATTTGTAGCTAAGGAGATGATGACTTATGTGCCCTCCTGCTTAGCAAAACAAATGGCTAGAAAGGCTTTTGTTCAGTTATTGGGTGTTGATTATTCTACTTTTAGGATAGTAGACAAAGAAATGGCTCAGGAGTATTTGGGATTGGAACATAAGAAATATGTACTGTTTTCTGATGTTAGTAATACTAGCATTAAAAGACGTGACATCGCTGAAAATATCGTAAGAGAATTAGGTCCCGATTACAATTTGTTGATAATGTGTGGTGTAAAACCTGATGAAGTACCTTATTATATCAATGCTTGTGAGTTTGCATTGTTGACATCTGATGAAGAGGGTTCTCCAAACATTATTCGCGAGGTTCTTTCATTGAATAAATCTTTTTTTAGTGTGGACGTAGGCGATGCGGCAAAACAGCTTGAAGGGTTGCATAACTCATGTATAATAAGCCGAAATCCACAAGAGGCGGCAAGACAAATTTGTAATGTAATTATTAATAAATATTCGGATAATACTCGTTCCTCTCTGCGGAATTATTTGGATTTTTCAATAATATCTCGTAGGGTTATAGATTTATACTTAAGCTGAAATGGAAAAGACTAAACGATTAATATGGGCAGATGCCTTGAAGGGATATCTTATACTTACAGTTATTCTTGGTCATTCAATTCAATATTGTTTGCCGGATGGTCAATGTGAAGGTAATTATTGGTGGAGATTGATTTATTCGTTCCATATGGCTGCCTTTTTTGCTATAAGTGGATTTGTAAATTATAAATTAAAATGGGGGATGTGCTGTTAAAGAAGATACTATCAGCTTTTTATTCCTTTTTTGTTCTGGACGTTGATATATTGGGTAACAAAGGGAGGAGACTTTGCGACATTGACAAATATATTTTTGAGACCTGATGGATTTATGGTTCTTATGGGTTCTTTTTGTTATTAACTTATTGTTTGTTAATGCAATTTGGATATCTAAAAAGTCAGGTGTAAAAATGGAGTATATTGCAATTTTTTGGTGTTTACTACTGATTGGTATTATGATTATTGCTGATTGCCGATTATTTGGATATCAGTTTATTGCTTATTATTTTTTATTCTATGTAATCGGTTATTTCGCAAATAGGTACAAAGAGTATTTGATTTCGACCAATTGGTATCTAATGTCTTTATTCTGTATTTGGATGATTCTTGCGTCATTTTGGAGTATGCATGATTTACCATTCTTCCTAAGCAATATACCATTTATACCGGCATCACTTCTGCAATATGGATATAGGTTTATAACTGCTTTTGTTACAATCATATTTTTACTATCTTTTGGGATTAAATACTTGAATTCAGATAAAAATCAGAGAATGATTGTTTGTTTTGGTAATATGTCTTTAGGGCTATATGCCGTTCACTATGTATTAATAATACCTTTATGTCAATTTATCACGTCTATCATACCAAATACTAGCGTAATGTTTCAAATAGCAATAACCTTTTTTATCGCTACACTGGTATCATACTTAATAGTTCTTCTTTTGTTAAATAACAGAATGTTTTCACGATTTTTATTAGGTAAAATATAATTATGAAAATAGTGAATATAACGGGCGGATTAGGGAATCAGATGTTTCAATACGCTTTTGCAATGGCATTGAAGTATAGAAATCCACAAGAAGAAGTGTTTGTGGATATACAACACTACAACACTATCTTTTTTAAGAAGTTCAAGGGGATAAACTTGCATAATGGATATGAGATTGATAAGGTATTTCCCAAAGCGAAATTGCCGGTAGCCGGTGTAAGACAATTGATGAAGTTTTCGTATTGGATTCCTAACTATATATTGTCACGGTTAGGAAGAAAGTTTTTACCAATTAGAAAAAAAGAGTACATACCTCCTTACAGTATGAACTATTCATATGACGAGAAGGCTTTGAATTGGAAAGGGGATGGTTATTTTGAGGGATATTGGCAGAGTTATAATCATTTTGGGGATATTAAGGAAGAATTGCAAAAGGTATATGCTCATCCAAAACCTAACCAGTATAATGCGGCACTTATCTCTAATTTGGAGTCTTGCAATTCTGTAGGCATACATGTAAGAAGAGGTGATTACCTTGCAGAGCCAGAATTTCGTGGAATCTGTGGATTGGATTATTATGAGAAGGGGATAAAAGAGATATTGAGTGATGAAAAAAAATATGTGTTCTTCATCTTTAGCAATGATATGCAATGGTGTCAAGAGAATATTGCTCCTCTTGTGGGTGATAATCGCATTGTATTTATATCAGGCAATAAAGGTAAGGATAGCTGTTGGGATATGTTCCTGATGACTCACTGTAAGGATTTGATAATTGCTAATAGCTCATTCAGTTGGTGGGGAGCATTCCTTAATAAGAAGGTCAATCGTGTGATTTGCCCAAAGCCATGGTTGAATAGGGATTGTAATATAGATATATATAATCCGAGTTGGATATTGGTTCCATGTTATTCTGAAGATTGATGAAGGTATTATTAATTTCAATTTATATATTTTTTTACATTCTTACGCTAATTGAAAAGAGAATCCCAAGGTTGTTGTATGACATTTTAGATTCAGCAGGGTCTGTGAAAAAAAAGCAATGTAGTAAATTGAAAATCAGAATATTGTAATGATTTGATAAAAAAGTGTATAGTAATTGTGATGGGGGATTAGATGAGGACTAAGAACATATTAAAACGTCAGTTGGTCGAGTAAGTGACTTATCTAACCTGAATAGCAATAGTCGATATAAACTAATAATTATGCAGAATTACGGATTAGTATCAATTATAACACCTACATGGGCTTGTGCGAAATTTATTTGCGAGACTATTTATAGTATTCAAGCTCAGACATATCAAAATTGGGAATTATTGATTCAGGATGACTGTTCAACAGATAATACATACCTTGTGGTAGAACCACTAGCTAATTTGGATTCACGTATTAAGTACCAGTGTAACGAGAAGAGATCGGGTGCTGCCATTACTCGTAATAATGCGTTAAAGCGTGCAAATGGGCGCTGGATAGCATTTTTGGACAGTGATGATTTATGGCTTCCTGAGAAACTTGAGCGTCAGTTGAAGTTCATGGTGCAGAATAATTATGCGTTTACTTACCATGAGTACATAGAGATGAGTGAGGAAGGTAACGACCTCGGGGTGTACGTGAGTGGCAAGAAGCGGGTAAATGAATTAGATATGTATATTTGTTGCTGGCCTGGATGTTTGACAGTGATGTATGATATGGAGAAAATTGGGCTCATTCAGATCAAGGATGTGTGCAAGAACAACGATACTGCCATGTGGTTGAAGGTAGTGCAGAAGTCGCCTTGCTATCTGCTACAGGAGAATTTGGCTCGCTATAGGAGACGTGCTGTATCTATTACCCCTAAACCTCTGTATAAACGTATATGGGCACATTATCCGCTGTTTCATGTGGCAGAGGAGATGCATCCGGTTAGGGCTACATATTGGGTGCTGATGAATGTGTTAGGGAATACTTTCAAGAAGATATTTTATGTGAAGCATTATGATGTAAAGGGATAATGAATAGTTTATTTAAACAGATTCAACGATCTTGAATTGTTTAAGGAGCATACTTTTCACTGAAAAAATTATAAGAAACTTTTAATATTGAAGAAATATATTATGAATATACAATTGCGTAATGTGCCTTTCAGTCCCCCAGATATGACGGAGGCAGAGGCAAATGAAGTGCGTGATGCCATCCTTTCAGGATGGATCACCACAGGTCCTCGTACCAAGAAACTGGAGAAAAAAATCTCTGAGTATGTACACACGCAAAAAACTGTATGCTTGAATTCAGCTACGGCTGCTATGGAGATGGTGTTACATCTATTGGGGATAGGTCCTGGTGATGAAGTAATTGTTCCTGCATATACTTATACTGCTAGTGCATCTGTGGTTACCCATGTTGGGGCAACAATTGTGATGGTGGATGCGCAAAGCGATTGTGTGGAGATGGATTACAACAAATTAGCCGATGCTATTACAGAGAAAACTAAAGTAATTGTGCCTGTGGACTTGGCTGGTATTTGTGTGAATCTGGACAAAATCTATGAGGTGATAAACAGCCCTGAGATTAAAGCGAAATTTACTCCCAGCAATGATATACAGAGAAAGATTGGTCGTATCATTGTGTCTAATGACTGCGCTCATTCATTTGGTGCAAATCGTCATGGTAAGATGGCAGGTGAGATAGCAGATTTTAGTTCTTTTAGTTTCCATGCAGTGAAGAACTTTACAACAGCAGAAGGCGGTGCGCTTACTTGGAATCTGCCTTTCGGTCAAGAAAAAGTGGAACTCCAACAGGTATATTGTGGTTCGCCTGTGCCATTTATTGAAGGTGAGACATGGAATGAGTTTTTGTATCGACTATCTCAGTTGTTCTCGCTTCATGGTCAAAATAAAGATGCTCTTGCAAAGACAAAATTTGGTGCTTGGGAATATGACATCATCGGTCCTTGGTATAAATGTAACATGACTGACATAATGGCTGCTATGGGGTTAATACAATTTGAGCGTTACCCTATAATGCTGAAACGTCGTCGTGCTATCATAGAGAAGATGGATGTAGCTTTCGCAGACCTGAATGTTACTACTCTCAAGCATTATGGTGATGATTGGGAAGGTAGTGGTCATCTCTATATGGTACGTTTGTCAGGGCATTCTCGTAAGGAGGTTAACATTGTTATTGAAAAGATGGCAGAACGTGGTATTGCAACAAACGTACACTATAAACCCCTGCCTATGATGACAGCATATAAAGCATTGGGATTCGATATCGTTAACTTCCCTAATGCGTATCACCTTTTCGAAAATGAAATTACATTACCACTTAATACCCGTATGACAGATGAAGATGTCGATTATGTTATCGAGAATTTTGTTGAAATTGTAAAGTCATTGTGATGAAAAGACTTTTTGATATTCTAGTAAGTGGCTGTGGGCTTATTTTTCTTAGTCCCTTGTTTTTAGTACTAGCAATTTGGATTAAGTTGGATTCGAAAGGGCCGGTGTTTTACTGTCAGGTGCGTGTAGGAAAAAGAAATAAAGATTTTCGTATTTTTAAGTTTCGCTCTATGCGGGTGGGGGCTGACAAGGGAAGTTTGGTCACTATTGGAGGACGTGATCCTCGTGTGACGAAATCGGGCTATATTATTCGTAAGTATAAGTTTGATGAGCTTCCTCAGTTGATCAACGTATTTATAGGTGATATGAGTCTAGTAGGACCTCGTCCTGAAGTACGGCACTATGTAGATTACTGGACACCAGAACAGATGCATGTGTTAGATGTTCGCCCGGGTATCACCGATCCTGCATCAATAAAGTTTCGTAACGAAAATGAGTTGATGGAGAAAGCTGTAGATCCAGAAAGCTACTACATTAATGTGATTATGCAGGAGAAAATAAAACTGTATTTGGAATATGTACAGAATGTCAGTTTTGTTTATGATATAAAACTCATATTCCAAACTTTCAAAGTTATTGCTATAGAAAGATGACAACAAGAGGTGGTGACAAAGCTGAACTTCCTTTTAAGATAGATAACTTCTTTCACACATAATTGTAGCAAAGGTCATGGCTCTTTCATTTTAAAAGTGGCGAAATCTCAAAGTTTCTGACAGATAGACTCTTCGCAATCGTATGCCTACTTATTAGATATTGCATTGACAATAACTTAATGCAATGGGAAAAATATAAATAAAAGAGGAACAAAGATTTGGGCATTTAACCAAAGTTTAAATGAAAGAGTCGTGCTTTCGGTCATAAATTCACATCTAATCTTTTGTTCGCAACAAATATCTATAGAATAGGTATTGGATGTGAGGATGTAGCAAATATTGTGTGTAAAATAAAAAAAATGATTAATGAATAAAATGAAAAAGGTAGCTTTAATATCTGGAATCACCGGTCAGGATGGTTCGTTTTTAGCCGAGTTTTTAATTGAAAAAGGATATGAAGTACATGGTATCCTTCGTCGATCTTCTTCTTTTAATACCGGACGTATCGAGCATCTTTACTTAGATGAGTGGGTACGTGACATGAAAAAGGAGCGTTTAGTCAATCTTCATTATGGAGATATGACGGATTCCAGTTCTTTGATCCGTATTATCCAGCAGGTACAGCCGGATGAAATTTACAACCTAGCCGCACAAAGCCATGTGAAAGTTTCTTTTGATGTACCGGAATATACAGCCGAAGCGGATGCCATTGGTACACTTCGTATGCTGGAAGCTGTTCGTATCCTTGGAATGAAGAAGACAAGGATATATCAGGCTTCGACTTCCGAATTATTCGGTTTGGTCCAGGAAGTTCCACAGAAGGAAACTACTCCATTCTATCCCCGTTCTCCGTATGGAGTAGCCAAACAATATGGTTTTTGGATAACCAAGAACTATCGTGAAAGCTATGGCATGTATGCTGTAAACGGAATCCTTTTTAATCATGAAAGTGAACGTAGAGGAGAGACTTTCGTAACCCGTAAGATAACATTGGCCGCTGCCCGTATTGCGCAAGGGCTTCAGGACAAACTTTATTTGGGTAATCTGAACTCACTTCGTGACTGGGGATACGCCAAGGACTATGTTGAGTGCATGTGGCTGATCCTTCAGCATGACACTCCTGAAGACTTTGTAATTGCTACGGGAGAATATCACACTGTACGTGAATTTACGACACTGGCTTTCAAAGAAGTCGGCATTGAACTTCGTTGGGACGGTGAAGGAGTGGATGAGAAGGGTATTGATGTATCGACCGGAAAAGTATTGGTTGAAGTCGATTCTAAGTATTTTCGTCCTGCTGAAGTAGAACAGTTATTGGGTGATCCTACGAAAGCACGTACATTACTTGGCTGGAATCCCACCAAGACTTCTTTCTCCGAACTGGTAAAAATTATGGTATCGCATGATATGAAGTTTGTGAAGAAGCTTCACATGAAAGAACTGATGA
>OWIO01001221.1_pt1 | contig 20630 bp, 13 predicted proteins | sample 1733011 | NCBI WGS metagenome assembly OWIO01 (sample SAMN05065779, study PRJEB22554) | human gut metagenome | biome: ENVO:2100002; feature: ENVO:00000062; material: ENVO:00002003 | host: Homo sapiens | place: USA | reverse complement strand
ATGACGTCGAGTCTCGTGGGCTCGGAGATGTGTATAAGAGACAGATCCTATACGATGGAAATCCGCAAGCGCATGGACGAACCGGATATCGAACTCCTCCCGCTGGCCATCGTGGAGATCCGCCAACTGTTTTCTTCGACCTCGAAAGAGGTGCTGCTCCCTTTCCCTCTGGATATGGAACTGGAGGAAGGGATCAAACTGCGCGTGCCGATAAAGGCTGAAAAAAAACATCTGGTTGAACTGTCGGAAAAGAACGCCCGCCTGGCCCGGATGGAGCGCATGAACAAGGAACAGATCATCGACCCGGAGGCCCATACCAACCGGATCATGCAGACGATGAAATCCGACCTGCGCCTGGCGGTGGAACCGCGCCATATCGAATGCTTCGACAACTCCAATATACAGGGTACCAATGCTGTATCTTCATGCGTGGTATTCAAGGACGGCAAACCTTCGAAAAAAGACTACCGGCACTTTATCGTGCGTACAGTGGAAGGCCCGGACGACTTCGCCACAATGAAAGAAGTCATCTATCGTCGGTACCGCCGTCTGGTGGAGGAAAACCAGCCCTTGCCCGATCTGATTATCGTAGACGGCGGTAAAGGGCAGCTCAGCGCGGCCTACGAGATCATCCAGGAACTGGGTATCGCAGACAAGGTGAGCATGATAGGTATCGCCAAACGCCTGGAAGAGCTGTTTTACCCCGGCGATCCGCTGCCCCTGTACCTGGACAAACGGTCGGTCACCCTGCGCATCATCCAGCAACTGCGCGACGAAGCGCACCGTTTCGGCATCACCCACCACCGGCTGCGCCGTTCGAAAAGCGCGCTGGTATCCGAACTGGACGACATAAAAGGAATCGGCGCCAAAACCCGCGAAACGTTGCTTACCCGTTTCGGTTCGGTCGAAAAGATTCGCCGGGCATCACCCGAAGAACTGGTTGCTGAAATAGGAGACGCCCGCGCCAAACTGATCCTGGACTATTTCCGGAGCCCTTCCCCCACCGAACAGGCAAAAAAAGACCCGTCATGAAGCCCGATACCGTTCAGTCCGTATTCTTTTCCCCGACCCATACTTCGGCCCGTATCGCCCGCGCCATCGCCCAGGGAACAGGCCTGAAAAACACCCAAGAAACCGACCTGACCTGCGATACGTCCTGCGGCCCCATCGAGATTGCCGATACACTGGTTGTCATCGCAGTACCGGTCTACGGCGGAAGGGTTGCCCCTGTAGCCTTAGAACGCATTCGCCGACTTCGGGGAAATGGCACTCCAACCGTTCTCGCCGTCGTTTACGGCAACAGGGACTATGAAGATGCCCTTATAGAACTCCGGGATACAGCCTTCGCACAAGGATTCATCCCCGTTTCGGCGGGCGCTTTTATCGGCGAGCACAGTTACAGCCGACCGGACAGGCCTGTGGCCGAAGGGCGGCCGGACAGCGAAGACCTGAAAATAGCTGAAGATTTCGGGAAGGCTTCTGTCCGGAGATGGAATGATGCTATTCCCAAGTCTTTTTTCATCAAAGGGAACACTCCCTATAAACCCCTGAAACCCTCCGCGCCCGATGCACCCGTCACCTTGGCAGACCTTTGCACCCTGTGTGAAACCTGCATCGGATTGTGCCCGACCCATGCGATCTTCGTGAACGAGGGCGGAGAAATAGATACCGACAAAAACCTTTGCATCAAATGCTGCGCCTGCGTCAAGGACTGCCCGACACAGGCCCGGCGGTACGAAACGCCTTTTACCGCCTATCTGCACCAAAATTTTTCTGCCCGGCGGGAGCCGGAATTATTTCTGTAGAAATACCTTTACCCATAAAGAACGCCCCGCTTTCCAGCGGGGCGTTCTTTATTTCGGGACGGGATACACGATCCCAAACATTCTATTTCAAAAATTCCTTGACCGCACCGGCGATATAGTCCACCTGTTCCTGGTCGAGTTCGGTATGCATCGGCAGGGACATTACGCGCTGCACCAGCAAATCGGTGTTGGGATACTGGGCATCGTCGTAATCGTGCGTGTCATAGGCTTTCTGTTTGCGCAGGGCCACCGGATAATAGATCATCGCCGGAATGCCTTTCCCGTTCAGGTGAGCGATCAGGGCATCGCGGTCTACCCCCTCGGCCAGTTGGAGCGTGTACTGATGGAACACATGGTGGCTGTACGGGGCGATGTACGGGGCAGCGACTTTCGGGCAATCGGCAAACGCCTTGTCGTACATGGCGGCCGCCTGACGGCGGGCCGCGTTATATTCGTCCAATCGGCGCAGTTTGATACGCAGGATGGCTGCCTGTATGCTGTCCAGACGGGAATTGACGCCGATCTCGTCGTGGTAGTACCGGCGGTACATCCCGTGGTTCACGATGCCGCGCACCCGGTGGGCCAGTTCATCGTCGTTGGTGAAGATAGCTCCTCCGTCCCCATAGCAACCCAGGTTTTTGGAGGGGAAGAAGGAGGTAGCGCCCAGCGTACCGATCGTGCCGGCTTTTTTCACCGTCCCGTCGGGGAAAGTATAATCGGCGCCGATGGCCTGTGCGGTATCTTCGACTACGGCTATGCCGTGTTTTTCAGCGATCGCCATAATGGGGGCCATATCGGCCGTCTGCCCGAACAAATGGACAGGGATAATGGCTTTGGTCCGGGGAGTGATGGCGCGTTCCATCGCTTTCAGGTTCATCGTCATGGTGTCTTTGTCCACATCAACCAGCACCTGTTTGAGCCCGAGCAGGGCGATCACTTCGACGGTAGCCGCGAACGTAAAATCGGCGGTGATCACCTCATCGCCCGGCTTCAGACCGAGGGCCATCAGCGATATTTGCAGCGCGTCCGTACCATTCGCGCAGGGGATGACATGCTTTACGCCCAGATATTCTTCCAGTTCTTTCTGGAAGGCCGAGACTTCGGGCCCGTTGATAAACGCGCTCGAACCCATCACGGATACCACGGCGGCATCCACTTCGCTCTTGATTTTCTCATACTGGCCTTTGAGGTCGACCATACGTATTTCCTTCATATTCCCATTTGTTTTTATACAAGGCAAAAGTAACGAAAACATTTTTTTTAAGGCACAAAATAGTTACTTTTGTGTGCTTTTGAATCCATTAACAATGAAAGAACAACACTTATCGACCGCTTCCGTCCAGGGAGCCTTCGATCCGGCCGAACACCGGGGGGCGATGGCCGTACCCCTATACCTCACCTCGGCCTATCATTTTCCCACAGCGGACGATGCGGCCGAAATATTCGCCCTGTCCAAACCGGGCTATATCTACACCCGGCTGAACAATCCCACCACCGATGTCCTGGAACGCCGCCTGGCGGAAATGGACGGCGGTGTCGGAGCCTGTGCCTTCGCTTCGGGCACGGCGGCATTATTTTCCGCCCTGCTCTGCCTGATGCACGCCGGCGATCATATCGTTTCCTCGTCGAGCATTTACGGAGGCACGCACACGATGTTCGCTATCCGCCTGCCGCGCATCGGCATCGAAAGCACCATCGTGGAGACGGAAGACCCGGCCGATTTCGAGAAAGCCATCCGCCCCAATACGAAAGCTATTTTCCTGGAAGCGCTCCCCAACCCTCAGCTCAACCTGCTGGATATCGAAGCGATCGCTGCCATCGCCCATAAACACGGCATTCCGCTGATCGTCGACAATACGGTAGCCACTCCGGCCCTGCTCCGCCCGATAGAACACGGGGCGGACATCGTAACCTATTCCCTGACCAAATACATGCAGGGGCACGGGACAACGATGGGCGGCGCGGTGATCGATTCCGGGCGGTTCGACTGGCGGGCTTCCGGCCGTTTTCCGGAATTCACCACCCCGGACCCGGCTTATCACGGCATGGTCTATGCCGATCTGGGTCCCGCTGCCCTGGCCGTAAAACTCCGCACCGAAGGCCTGCGTGACATCGGCGCCTGCCTAAGCCCGTTCTCGGCGTTTGAGATCCTTCAAGGGCTCGAAACACTGGAACTGCGGATGAAGCGCCACAGTACCTCGGCCTTAGCGTTCGCCAAATACCTCGAAGCGCACCCGCAAGTGGAATGGGTGCTCTACCCAGGTCTGGAAAGCAGTCGCCACTATCCTCTGGCGAAAAAATACCTGCCCAAAGGCCAGAGCGGCCTGATGTCGTTCGGCATCAAGGGAGGATACGATGCGGCCAAAAAATTCGTGGACAATGTCAAAATATTCCGTCTGGTAGCAAATATCGGAGATGTGAAATCCATTGTCACCCACCCGGCTTCCACCACCCACCAGCAACTCTCCGACGAGGAGAAGAATGCGGCCGGCGTGTTTGAAAACCTCATCCGCGTATCGGTCGGATTGGAAGACTTCGAAGACCTGAAGGCCGATTTCGACCAGGCTTTTGCGAAGGCGAAATAATTCCGGCAAATACTCTTTACAAAAAACGGCGTTCCCAAAGGAACGCCGTTTTATTTTTCATACTTAGTTATTTACCGATCCAGCGGATCGTAAACCAATTCCACCGGATTTCCGTCCGGGTCGGCCACCACGCTCTCGAAATAGCCATCGCCTGTAGTCCGGGGGGTACTCAGGATCGCAAATCCTTCTTCCCGGAATCGAGTCGTACACTCTGTAACCTCTTTTTCACTACCGAGCGAAAACGCCAAATGGCAATAGCCCAGGACTTCTTTTCCCGGCCGGTCTTTCACATCGGTACGGGACATGATCTCGAGTGACGGTCCGTAGGCGAACCGAACGAAATACGAACGGAATCCTTTTCCCGTATTTTCATAGAGCGGGCCCGCCGCTCCGCCGAAATACCGACAGTAAAAATTTCGGAGCTGTTCGGGGTTTTCGGTCCAGAGGGCGACGTGGTGTATCATAACTGATCGATTAAAATTGGTGAACGACCGAAGCGGCCGCTACAGCGTAAAGAGCCGCCGTCTCCGTGCGCAGGCGAGCATCGCCCAAGCTAACCGGCCCATAACCGGCGGATAGGGCCGCCGAAAGTTCTTCGGGGGAAAAATCACCTTCCGGCCCGATAAGCACACAAATATCTTTCTTTCCCGCCAAAAGCGTGGAAAGTACTTTTTTCTCCCCATCCATACAGTGCGCGATGAACGTATCGACACAAGAATTAGCCTTTATAAAATCCCTGAAGTCCACGGCCTCGTGCAGGATGGGGAATGTCGCTTTCAGGGATTGTTTACCGGCCGAGATGACAATCTTCTCGCCCCGCTGGCGGTTGTACACCCGGCGTTCGCTCCGGGCGCAGACGAGGGGAGTGATCTCGTCCACTCCTATTTCCGTCGCTTTTTCCAGCAGCCATTCCATCCGGTCGTTGACCTTGGTCGGAGCTACGGCGATATGCAGGCGGTAAGGGCGCTTTTGGGTATCTTCAAGGACTTCCTCCACCCGGACCGAAAGGGATGAAGGACTGGCGGAAGCTACCACCCCGCGCACCATCAATCCCAGACCGTTAGTCGCGAAGATGTCCGACCCTTCCTTCATTCGAAGCACTTTGACGGCATGGTGGCTCTCCTCCCGGGGAAGGGAGAAAAATTCGGCCTCGGGGCGGAGTTCGGGAGCGTAGAAAAGTTGCATGTCGGTATATTTTTACAGGGAATAGCGGGCGGTCGCTACGGCGGATACGTCGGTGAATTCCCCCCGGAGGTATTTGAAATAACCCGTCACGGCGATCATAGCCGCGTTGTCGGTGGTGAACTTGAGCTGGGGCAGGTGGAGCACCAGGCCTTTTTCGTCGGCAACCTGCTGCAAAGCCCTGCGCAGGCCGGAATTGGCTGAAACGCCGCCGGCGATAGCGATTTCCCGGATACCCGTTTCTTTCACCGCCTTGAGAAGTTTTTTTACCAATATATCGATAATGGTCCCTTGTACGGAAGCGCACAGGTCGGCCAGATTGTTCTTCACAAAATCCGCATCCTCTTTTTCCTTTTTCTGCAAGAAATACATCACGGATGTCTTGAGGCCCGAAAAACTAAAATCCAATCCGCCCGGTTCCGGCCGCGAGAAAGAAAAAGCGGCTTTATTCCCCTCCTTGGCGTGGCGGTCTATATGGGGACCTGCCGGATAGGGCAGCGAAAGCATTTTCCCTATCTTGTCGAAAGCCTCCCCGGCGGCATCGTCGATGGTGGAGCCGAGTACCGTCTGTTCCAGATAGCTGTCCACCCGCACGATCTGTGTGTGCCCGCCGCTGACCGTCAGGCACAGGAACGGGAAACCGGGCATCGGGGCGCCGCTGCCGTCGTCTATGAAATTAGCCAGAATGTGGCCCTGCATGTGGTTCACTTCTATCAGCGGGACGCCCAGCGCCAGGGACAGGCTCTTGGCAAACGAAGTCCCCACTAAAAGCGACCCCATAAGCCCCGGTCCGCGCGTAAAAGCGATTGCATTTACGTCCTCTTTGCGTATATTTGCTTGTTTTATGGCGGCGTCCACTACAGGGACGATATTTTGCTGATGCGCGCGCGAAGCCAGTTCGGGAACGACCCCTCCCCACAGTTCGTGCACCTTCTGCGAGGCGATGACGGTAGACATCAGGCGCGTGCCGCATACTACGGCAGCCGAGGTATCGTCACACGATGATTCTATGCCCAGTATCACGGGCTCTTTCGACGTTGTCATGGGACAAAAATACGAATAATACGGAAATTCCGAATGAATAAAACCGTCCGAAGGATACTTCTGGTTTTCGCATCGCTGATACTGGTGATCGCGTTGGCATTGGGCAGCCTGCTGCTGCCCTCGGTCCAGAGCTATATCGGGCGGAAGGTATCCGAGGCTATCAGCCGGAACATCCCCCAGCAGGTGAGCATCGACCGGATAGACATCCGGACGTCGGGACGGGTGTGTCTCTCGGGCATCCGGGTACTCGACCATCACGGCGACACGCTGATCGCCGCCGATTCGGTAAAAACACGACTGGGACTTTCGGGCATCTTTTCGGGCAAACTGTCGCTGGCCTACGCCGATTTTTACCGCCCGGAACTCCACATCATAAAATACAAAGGGGAAGAAAAAAACTCCCTTGCCCTTTTCATCGACAATTTCAAAAGCGAAAAGAAAAAGGAGAAAAAACCTTTCTACCTCTCCGTTTCGAAAGCGGAAATTTTCGACGGGGACTTTTCGTTCGAAAAACAGGATTCCGCCCGAACGGAATACGCACGGCATATTTCCCTGAAAGCCTCCGGCATTTCCATAGACCCGGGTGACTACCATGCCGACCTCGATGCCCTTTCCTTCGCCTCCTCGGCCGGAACGGCCGTGCGGAACTTTTCGGGGACTTTCCGATTGTGCCCCCAGGGCATCATCATGGACAAAGTTACTTTGGCCACAGACCGGTCGAACCTGCAATTTTCGGCCAGTTCTTACTTCCTGCGCAGCGATTCCGCCGGCATACGATTAATTGACCGGATCCGGAATTCCCAATTCAGCCTTTCGTTGGAGCCCTCGCATATCGATATGCACGACGTCGAGCATCTTTTCCCACAGGCCGCTTATGTGCCGCCCACGGACATTTCGGCCCGGATCGTCGCGGAGAAAGGCATGATCGATGTCAAGGGGCTGAAAATAGCTGTCGGCGACGTATTCTCGGCCAATATTTCAGGCCGGCTGAACGCCCCGGGCGCCCTGCGGGATGGCAATGGAAAAATCGTCCTGAAAAGCATCCAGGTACTTCCTTCCCAGGCCATCGCTGTGATGAACCGGGTAACGGGAAAATATGTTCCGGAAAAGACCTATGACAAACTGTCGAGTATCGAACAATTGTCGGGCAATGCCCTGGTGACCCTGGAGAACGAGAATGTGACCGCCGTGGTGTCCCTTATGACCCTCCAGCACGGGAAAATATTCATCCAAGGGCAATCGGACGACCTGTGGAACAAAAAGAATGCCCGCTACACGGCCAAAGCCGTACTGGAAAATGTCAATGCCGGGCTTTTGACCGGATCGAAACTCTTGGGGAAAATCACCTTATTCTCGGATATCAAAGGTCGGGGCTTCGACCCCCGGAGTGCGACGGTAGAGTTGAACACCTCTATTCACCTGCTGGAATTCAAAGATTACCCTTACACCGATATCGATCTCTATTCCAAGCTGGCCGACGGAGCGCTTTCTTCGGAGATCACCGTAGCCGATCCGAACCTGCAAGCCAAACTTTCCGCCTCCCTGGAGGGAACGTCCGAAAAAGGCCGCTATCATGGCACGCTGGACATGTATCTGGACAAAAGCGACCTCCATGCGCTCAACTTAGTGAAAGACAGCATCGTAAACCTGCGTGGCACGATCCAGGCCGATGCCACGGGCTCGGGACTGAACGATGTCGAAGGCATGCTCAGTTTCTCGGAGATGAGCTACAATAACGGCAGCAATTATTATTACCTCAACCGGATACTCATCGAATCGCAAATATTGGACAGCGCCCAAAGACGGCTGTCCATCGATTCCGACGAACTATTTAACGGGTATATCGAAGGGAATTACCTGCTTTCCGAAGTGCCTTCGGCGGTAATGAACGGCCTGTTGGCCCGGTTCAAACCCTATCAGAAACGCAAGGTCACTCCGGGACAGGAATATTCATTCCAATTGAACATCACGGCTTCCAATGTAAAGATCGTCAACACCCCGCTGGTATTTGACGGGAAAACCCATATGGGAGGGACGGTAAACACCTCACAGGACGACTTTTCCTTCAATCTGGTGGCCGACCGGATCAACTACAACAACATCCTGCTGGACACCCTGAATTTCAACCTCAACACGGCCAACGCCAATGTATTGAGCATTAAAGCGCAGAAATTTCTCAATCCGGTCTACAGCATAGAAGACCTCGACCTTTCGGCCCAGCGGTATGCGGACAGTATTGCCATACGCAGCGATTTCTACAAGTGGAACAGTGCAGACAGTATAGCCTATCATATCAAAGCTTACCAGAAAGACGATGAGGATGGGAACGTAGTCATCGGATTTTTGCCGTCGAACATCAATTTGGAACACATGAAATGGCAGTTCGGAGGGCACGATCCCTCCCGGGACCGCATCGTGTGGAATGTAGATCAGGGAAGTGTGAACTTAGACTCTCTGGTGATGACTTCCGGTGAAGCCCGGATCAGCGCCGGCGGTTTCTATTCTTCGAAAGACCTGATGGACTTACGTTTTTCCATTGAAGAACTCGACCTCTCGCGTTCGATCTTCCTGCGCAACAATGTCCCGTTAAAAGGGCGCCTGAATCTATTGGCCCACCTTTACAAGGGCGACCAGGATAAGACCATCATCCCGGAAGTATCGCTCAGTATTGATTCGCTGGCTGTAGCTTACGATGAAATAGGAGACCTTTCCCTTTTGGTGAAAGCCGACCTGGCCAACCGATATATCAACACATCTGCCCAACTGGTAAACGGTTCCCGGAAAGCCCTGTCCCTTACGGGAGGGCTGCGGATCAGCGACCGGCAGCTGGTTCCTGAAATGGACCTGACCCTGGATAGCCTCAGGCTCGACGTCGTTCACTATTTACTGCCCTCCGTGTTCAACAAATCGACCGGATTCGCTTCGGCTGAAATAGAGATACGAGGCCTGATGAAAAGTCCGGATATCAACGGTTTCGTTCGGCTGGACCGCACGAAACTGGGCATCAATTTCACGAACGTGGAATACGCCATTCCGGATTCGACGATCGTCCCGGTGCGCAACAGTTTCTTCTATTTCGACAAAATTCGTATACGGGACGTCGTGTATTCCACTTATGGGACATTGGACGGAAGGATCTATCACGACAATTTCAAACCTTGGTATCTCGACCTTCGGACCGATGTCGACAAAACCTTAGTACTCAACACCTCCGGCCAAAACAACGACAAATTCTACGGAAAAGTCTTCGCCACCGGATTTATGGAACTCAAAGGGCCGACCAATTCCCTGAAATACAATATCGCGGCCCGTACGGAACGCAATACAAACTTCGCTATTGACATCGGCAGCGCATCCGATTTCAAGGATTCGCAGATGATTACCTTCGTCCCGCCGCGTACTTCCCACGTGGACTCCCTGCTCCAAAACCTCAAAAAGCAGATCGTCAAATCCGCCGTGGAATCGTCCAGCGAAATGAATATTGCCATCGAGGCCACTCCGGATGCCACGCTGAGCGTATATCTGGACAAAACCTCCGGACATATGATAGAGGCCAACGGCGAAGGGAAACTCTCCATGCACCTGTCTCCCCAGGGATCCTTTACCCTGAACGGCACTTATGAGGTCGTCAGCGGAAATTATACGTTCGTGTATAAGATGATCAAGAAATCTTTCAGCCTGCTTTCGGGCGGCCGGATGACTTTCGACGGGGATCCCTCAAACCCGAATATCGACATCTCCGCCTCGTATAAAACGACGACCAAACCGGCCGTATATCTATCTTCTGTCGCGGAAAACGCCCGGGAAGAAGTGGTAATGACCATCAACCTGACAGGCGATCTTGCGGAACCGGTATACAACTTCGACATCCAAATGCCCCGGGCCCCGGAGAACGTGCGGGAAGAACTGGCTTACCGCTTGTCCGACCAGGACCAGCTCAGCCAGCAGTTTATTTCCCTGATGGTGCTCAATTCATTTACCGCTACGGGGGAAAACGACAACCAGAACGTCGTGGCCAGCGGAGTAGCCGGGCTGACCGCCGGAATGCTCTCCTCGCAATTCTCCAATATTCTCCAACGTTTCGTCAGCGGAGTGGACATCAACGTCAATGTTAATACATCGACCAACAAATATTTGGGCACTACCGAAAGTACGGATTTCGAATTGGGTATCTCGACCAAACTGTTCGACAACCGCGTAACGGTCAATGGCATGGTTGGCATGCCGACCGGAACCACCCAGTCCGACCTGGTAGGCGACGTGGAAATCGAATACAATATTACCCCCGACGGCCGGTTCCGGGCCGTATTCGTCAACCGCCGACAGAACGACTACATGAACAACCAGCAGGGGTATATCCAAAGCATCGGCGTATCCTACCGACAGGAATTCAACACTTTCAGGGAATTGGGCAGCCTGATAAAACAATCCTTCACCGGCAAGAATGCCGCTGCCCGGAAAAAAGCCAAAGAAGAAAAGAAATTGCGGCGGGAGGCGGAAAAGAATGCCGAAAGCCTTCCCACAGCCCCAGTTCCATCCTCGGAGCAGGCCCCTAAAGACACGATCCAACCGCTAAAAACAGAACCGGCGGATACCACCGGACGAGTAAAGATCACCTTCAAATAATGGGAAAAGCGGAAAAACACCTTTTCCGTTTCCGCCGTTTCAGCTTGACGGACAGCCGGTCGGCCCTGAAAATAGGGACGGACGGCGTACTGCTCGGGGCATGGGCCGACGCATCGGGATCTTCAACATTACTCGATGTCGGTACCGGGTGTGGCCTTATCGCCCTGATGATGGCCCAGCGATTTCCGGAAAGCCGGATAGACGCCATCGAAACGGATAGCGGCTCTCTGGAAGATGCAGCGGAAAATATAGCAGGGAGCCCTTTTTCCGGCCGGATAAATACCTTTCAGGGTGATTTCCGGACTTATGATTTCCTTTCGAAATACGATTTCATCGTTTCCAATCCCCCTTTTTTTACGGAAGACACCCTCAGTCCCGACCATGCGCGTGCCGGGGCCCGAAATGCCTGTTCGCTTCCACCTGAAGCGCTGGCCGGGAAAATCCGGCAGGTATTGTCGGAACAAGGGAGGGCAGCCGTGATCTATCCGTATGCTTCGGCGGAAACCGTCATTGCTGTTTTCCGGGAAAACGGACTGTCCTTATACCGGCGCACCGATGTAAAAGGCGCCCCACACAAACCCTTCAAACGCTCCTTGCTGGCATTTTCCCTGACTCCCGCCTCCGATATCCGGACAGATGAACTCTGCCTGTGTGAGGCAGATGGGCAGCGCAGCGCACAATACGTAGAGTTGACCCGGGAATTCCATCCTTTTCTCTGATCCAGACAACGACTCCGATAGATTTCCGGCCTACGGCCGGAGCGCGGCTTCCGCCGCGCCTGTTTGGGGGTAAAACAAAAGACCGGGCTGCATCGCAGCCCGGTCTTTCTATAGAATGATTCCGAAAAAATTAATCCACCGGAATGTTCTTGTTCACATTTTTGCTTCCTGCCAACGCGTAGTACAGCAGGTACAGCAGGCAGGCAAATATCAGCCAGTAGCTCATCAGATAACCCACATGGTCGGCAATCCAACCCTGAACGGCAGGCAGGATTCCTCCGCCGCAGACCATCATCATGAACAGACCGGAAGCGGCTGCCGTGTATTTTCCGAGACCTTCTACAGCCAGGTTGAAAATACCGCCCCACATCACGGAAGTGCAAAGACCACACAGCACGAAGAACATCACGCTGATAGGCACTTCGGCAAAGCCGAACGAAATATCTTCGAGGAATACCGGCATGTTGACCGTAACCTCGGCAGGCATGAATATGCCCAACAATACGAATACCATGGCAACCAAAGCCACAAAGGAAAGCATCGTTTTGCTGGAAATCTTGGCTCCTACCGCACCGCCGCCCAGACGGCCGATAAGCATCAGGAACCAGTAGGTACCCACTACCGTACCGGCAAAGGTCGGGGCAATGTTCAGTCCTCCGTTTCCTTCGCTGGTCATATACAGGTTGGCAATATTAGGGATGCCCACTTCTATTCCCACATAAACGAAGATAGCCACCATACCGAGTACGAAATGACGGAACGACAGAGCACTGTATTTCGATTTTTCCTTTTTAGGTTCGTCTTTAGCGATGAACGGCTCGGGAATTCTCATGAATGTAAGCACGAGGAATGCCAAAACGAAAATACCCATCGCCAGATAGAGGGCCGGACCCGCGCTGGCGATCGTGCGGGCTTCGGGAATGGAACCCATCAGGTAACCTACCAGTACCGGAACGATCGTGGCACCGATCGAGTTGCAGGCGCCGCCGAACTGGATGAGCTGGTTTCCTTTGTTTCCACCGCCGCCCAGCGTGTTGAGCATCGGGTTTACGACAGTATTGAGCATACACATCGAGAACCCGGAAACGAATGCGCCCGTCAGGTATACGGCAAAACTGCTCACCTGGCCGGAAAGGAACGTAATACCTACTCCGACAAAACCCACCACGATGGCGATCAAGGCCGTTTTCTTGTACCCGATACGCTGGAGCAAAAGCCCCGCCGGTATACCCATGCAGGCATACGCGATAAAGTTGGCGAAATTACCCAGCTGGGAAAGGAAATTGCTGGCCCCGAATTCGTTCTTGACGATCACCGCCATCGGGTTTTGAAGCCCGGTGACGAACGCTATCATGAAAAACAGCGCGAACATCATTGCGATAGGCAGCACATAACTTTTTTGTTTCTGAACTGAATTATCCATGTTTTTCTTTCTAATATATGTTTTTACTACGTGAATTTCCGATCATCCGTGCGGCAATAGGCATCCCGCACCGTTCAGAGGGTAAAATTAGTGTTTTTCGGACACTAAAAAAGCGTTAAGATTAAAAATCGTTTAAAATATTGTTCAAAATTTCAAAAACCTCCACGGAAGCATCCGTGGTACAGAGTTTTATCCGGGTAGCCTTGAATTCAGGCACTCCTTTGAAGTATCCCGCATAGTGTTTCCGGGTTTCGAGTACCCCCAGCCGTTCGCCTTTCCATGCGACTGCCCGCTGTAAATGAAAACGGGCCGCTTCCACCCTTTCCGGGATCCCCGGCGACGGCAAATGCTCCCCGGTGGAAAGGAAATGCTTGACATCGGCGAATATCCACGGGTTACCGATCGCGGCACGGCCTATCATACAACCGTCCAGCCCATAGTCGTCCCGCATCATACGGGCCGTTTCCCCGGATACCACATCGCCGTTGCCGATGATCGGGATACGGATGCGCGGGTTTCGGCGGATATCCCGGATGACCTCCCAGCGGGCCTCGCCTTTGTACATCTGGCAGCGTGTGCGCCCGTGTATCGTCAGCGCCTGTATGCCGCAGTCCTGCAAAGGCTCCGCCAAATGTTGAATACAGATGCTTTTCTCATCCCATCCCAGCCGCGTTTTTACCGTCACCGGAATAGGACCGGCCGCCTCTACCACCGCACGGGTGATGCGAAGCATATTGTCCGTGTCCTGGAAGATCCCCGAACCGGCCCCTTTGCCCGCCACCTTGCCTACCGGGCAGCCGAAGTTGATATCGATCACATCGGGCGTGCGCGGCAGGGAAGCGATGATACGCGCCGACTGGGCCATCGCATCCGCATCCGCCCCGAATATCTGGATCCCCACAGGCCGCTCGGCCTCTTCGAAATCGAGTTTCACCCGGCTTTTTTCCGCACCCCTGATGAGGCCGTCCGACGAGATAAACTCCGAATACGACATGTCCGCCCCATGCCGGTTGCACAAAGCACGGAACGGAGGGTCTGTAATGTCTTCCATCGGGGCCAGGAGCACCGGAAAACCTTCCAAAACGATATCGCCTATTTTTATCATATTCCTCGGCGCTTTTTCGGGCGCCGGCTGTTAAAATCCCAGGGCAAAGATATATATTTGTATGCGAAAAAACCCTCCCCGACCGGGGCAATCCGATGCAACGCAGCCTTTATACGCAAAGTCCCCAAAAACTTTTTTTCAGCCTGACCACCTTGGCGGTGCTGGGCTGCCTGGCCGGGATGCTCATTTCGGCAGCATTAAGCCGTGCCGCCTCTCAACTGGGAAATACGGCATGGATACCCGGCTTATCGGCTGTTTTGACTTCCGTGTCGGTCTTCGCCGTACCATCCCTTATTTTCTGGCATTTTTCCACAGGTATAAAAAGAGGACTTCAAGTATACAAACCCCAATGGAACACCCTTGTATACGCGTCGATGGCCGTGTTGGCCCTTCAACCGTTCCTGCAGTTTATCGTCACCTTTACCCGCGATTTTCTGGAATACGCCCTCCCGGCGGATATTTTTCATCGCCTGACAGAAGCGCAGGCCTCGCGAGAGGGTTCCATTGCCCGGATCGTGGGCGAACATTCCTGGGCGTCGTTCCCAGTGACAGCTCTTATTCTGGGCGTTGTTCCGGCCCTGTGCGAGGAGTTTTTTTTCCGGGGGACGCTGCAAAGGCTCCTGATACGGATTTCCCATCGAAAGGCCCTTTCGGTGATCATCGTCTCCATCGTGTTCACCGCTATCCATCTGGATTGGTTTAATTGCGTGGGAATCTTCCTGTGCTCGGTATTTCTGGGATATTTGTATATTTACACATCGAACATTTGGGTCCCCGTGGCGTTCCATCTGGCCTCTAACCTGTGGAACATTTTCCTGATGTATGCGGCAGCCCGGATACAGCCGGAAGAAATGGAAAAAACGGGGGGGATCATCCCCTGGTGGAGTGCTTTGATAAGCATCGTACTGGCTATCCTGTTGATACGAATGGTGAGAACCTCTTATCTTTTGAAGCGGAAAAAACATCTGTACGGCAAATAAGCAAACTGAAAAAACAATTTTCCTTAAAACAACTACCGCCTATGAAAAAAGCTATTTTCCTTTTTCTGACACTGTGGGCATTGGCCGTATCGGCCCAACCCAAGGACGTCAGGGCAGCCTTCCGGCTCGATTTCTACATGAACGAACCCCAGACGGAATTCCTCGTTTACCTGCCGGACAGCTCTATCTACACCAATTCGACCATTACCCTGACCACTCCTACCGGAGTGACTATCACGGGAAAAGGCATACCCGGAGGCATCGCCTCGCTCGAAGTTCCGATCAGCACCCTGCCGGAAGGCAAGACCCCTTTCAAATATACGGTGAAATCCGCCGGGGCCTCGATAGACGGAACGGTGGAGCTGAAAAAGCTCCCGTATAAATTCAATGCCGTACAGGTAGACCTGAAAACAGGCGGGGTAATCACCCGTGGGCTTCCCCTGATCCCCTACGGATTCTTTTGCTATTCACCGGTCCAATCGATGATCGAGGAAGAAGAAGTGGTACGCGGATTCAATATGCTATCCCCCTACCAAAGCATACCACGCACGGACCTCAAGATGCGGAAAGTCTATATGGACCGTGCCGCGGAACTGGGGATGAAGGTCAATTACAATTTGCTCAGTGTAGCGACCGCCGGCACGGGCTATGACCGCAGCCAGGATTCCACCAAACGGGTGGAAATGCTCCGCAAAGAGGTAGAGGCTTTCAAAGACCATCCGGCTTTGCTCAGTTGGTATTTGGCCGATGAGCCGGACGGGCGAAACACGTCCCCGGAAACCTTGAAACAACTGTACGATATCGTAAAAAGTATCGACCCGCATCATCCGGTATCCATGGTGTTCATGCATTACGGATCGGAGCGGAAATATGAGGACAGCTACGATATCTCTATGGGCGACCTCTATCCCGTTCCGCGTTCCCCTGTAGCCGGGGTATCGAAATTCCAAAAAGCGATGACCAATTCCCTGGTATTGAAAAAAGGTGTATGGCTCGTCCCGCAATCGTTCGGAGGGAATGAATGGTGGACCCGCGAACCGACGGCCGGCGAAATCCGTGCCGCCGTCTACATGGGCCTGCTAAACGGATCGACCGGATTCCAGTACTTTATCCGCCACGGACAGAACGGCTTCCCCAAATCGACCACCTCCTGGGGCGAAGCTTCGGCCATAGCGCTGGAAGTAGCGGAAATGACCCCTTACATTCTATCCGGCCAGCCTGCCCCGAACGTAACGGTGAACGACACTATGGTGGACGTGCGCGCCTGGACGCGCGGGAAAAACCTGATCATCGCCGCCGTGAACAAGGAAAACAAGCCTAAGGATGTAACCATCACCGTCGATGGCTGGGATTACACGGGCAAAGTGGCCGTGCCGTTCGAAGACCGGATACAGGAAGTGAACGGGGGCGTCATTGCGGATAAAATGATCGGGTTCGACACCAAAGTATATAAACTGGCGGCGGACGAAAGCCTGCTGCCCGTTTCCGATACGGTGAACGTAGTGGTGGATCCCGATTTCGAGCTCAACACTTCCGTCGGAGTGCCCAATGCAGTCTATGCACAGGTGGGCAAAGGCCGGGGTTCGACCTATTTCGTCGATTCCCGCGTCGCACAGAGCGGGGAACATTCGGTACGCCTGATCACCCACAAGAACGGCGAGGGTGTGACCCTGCAGCATTTCCCGATGATCGTCGATTCGGCACGCACCTACACTCTGTCTTTTTGGGCGAAAGCCGGATCCAAAGAGGAATTCCCTACGCACAAGAATTATGTGAATCCTAAAGGGAAAGTAAAAACCGAAAAGATCAAACCGGAGGAACCCATCCTCAACCTCACTCTAAAACACCGGGGCCGCGATCTGGTGAACGAGAACATCCGGATAGACAGTCCGGATTGGAAGCTCTACACCATCGATGTGCAGGTGGAGCGCCAGCCGGGCAAAGGCCGCGAAGGCATCACGCTCAATTACCGGTTGGATACCCGGGGCATGATCTGGATAGACAACATCAGTTTCCTGCCTAAGAAATAAAAACAAAAATATATTAAAAAAAATCCCTGTGGAATTCCGCAGGGATTTTTGTTGTTTCAGAATTTATTCTTTAGTCTTTCAGACCGATGCTTTTTTTGATCTCGGACAGTTTTACCAAGGCTTCCACCGGAGTAAGGCCGTTTACATCTATTCCTTTGAGCTGTTCCTTGATATTTACCAGCGTAGGGTCATCCAGTTGGAATATGCTCAGTTGAATATTGTCTTCCGTATCTGCCTGCACCTTTTTCTTGCGGAATTTTCCTTTTCCGGCCCCATCTGCGGGAACATCGTGGCCGCCTGCAAGTCCCGCCGGCTGCGTTTTTTCCATCTCCCGGAGTATTTCCGAAGCCCGCAGGAGCACTTTATGAGGCATCCCCGCCATCTGGGCCACATGGATACCGAAACTATGATTGGAGCCTCCCTGCTCCAGTTTTCGGGTAAATATCACGTCCCCGTCCACCTCCCGCACGGTCACATTGAAATTTTTGATACGCGAAAACGTCTCGGCCATTTCGTTCAGTTCGTGGTAATGGGTGGCGAAAAGCGTCTTGGGGCGCTCCTTCGAGTCGTGGAGGTATTCAGAAATCGCCCAAGCGATCGAGATTCCATCGTAGGTGCTCGTCCCGCGCCCTATTTCGTCGAGGATGATCAAACTGCGCTCCGATATATTGTTCAGGATACTGGCCGTCTCGTTCATTTCCACCATAAATGTCGATTCGCCCGAGGAAAGGTTATCCGACGCCCCAACGCGGGTGAATATCCGGTCTACCACTCCGATACGGGCCGAACGGGCCGGCACATAGCCTCCCGTCTGGGCCATCAGGCAGATAAGGGCCGTCTGGCGCAACAGGGCGGACTTACCTGACATATTCGGGCCGGTGATCATGATGATTTGCTGGTTTTCCCGGTTGAGCGTCACGCTGTTCGGGATATAAGGCTCTTCGGGCGGCAGGCGCCGTTCGATCACCGGGTGGCGGCCTTCAATGATCTCTATGTCCGTACTTTCGTCCACCTCCGGGCAGCAGTATCCATTGTCCTGCGCTGCACGGGCAAACGACAGCAGGCAGTCCGTTTCGGCCAGCGCCCGCGAATTTTCCTGGATAGCCGTGATGTAGCGCCCGCACTCCTCTACCAGTTCGCCGTACAGGCGGCTTTCGATCTGGGCGATCCGGTCTTCGGCGCCGAGTATCTTGGCTTCGAATTCCTTGAGTTCCGGCGTAATGTATCGTTCGGCCGATACGGTAGTTTGTTTGCGGATCCATTCGGGGGGCACCTTATCCTTATGGGCATTGCGCACCTCGATGTAGTATCCGAACACGTTGTTGAACGCGATCTTCAGGGATGATATGCCCGTCCGTTCGGCCTCGTGCTCGATAATACCGTTGAGAATGGTCTTGTTGGAATGGAGCATCGTGCGGAGCTCATCCAGTTCGCCGTTCACCCCTTCGGCGATCACCCCGCCTTTGGAAAGCAGGGACGGCGCGTCCGGGGCCAGTGTCCGGCGGATACGCGCGCATAAATCCCCGCATCCGTCCACCGAACGGGCCAACCGGGCCAGCAGCGCATTGCCGGAAGCCTGGGACAGGATATTTTTGACCGGCCCCGCTACCTCCAGCGAGGCACAAAGGGCGGAGAGTTCTTTGGGGTTGATACGGCCGGTAGCTACTTTGGCCGCCAGGCGTTCCATATCGGACACCGAAGAGATATACCGGCGTAGTTCGTCCGCTTTTTCTTCTTCGGACAGGAAATATTTCACAGCCCCCTGTCGGCCGTGTATCTCTTCCAAATCCTTGAGGGGGAGCATCAGCCAGCGTTTGAGCATGCGCGCGCCCATCGGGCTGAGGGTCTTGTCCAATACGTCCAGCAAAGTAGAGGCATTGTCGTTGGGCGAAGAAAGTATTTCGAGATTGCGGGCCGTAAAGCGATCGAGCCATACGTAGGTGTCGCTCTGGATACGGCTTATGCGGGATATATGGTCTACTTTCGTATGTTCGGTCTGGCGGAGGTATTCCATCACAGCCCCGGCTGCAGCGACACCTTCGGACATCCGGTCGATGCCGAAACCTTTCAGCGAAGCCGTTTTAAAATGCTTTTGCAGCGTTTCCCGCCCGAAATTCTCGGAGAAAGCCCAATCGTCGAGCATATACGTGCGGTATCCTTCGCCGAACGTCTCGCGGAAACGCACTTTCATCCGCCGTTCGTGCAGTACCTCGCTCGGAGCGAAGGTTTCAAGAAATTTGGCGGCCTGCCCCTGCGGGCCTTCAGACACGAGGAATTCCCCGGTAGATACGTCAAGGAATGCCAGGCCGACATTCCGCTGTCCGAAATGCACGGCTGCCAGGAAATTATTCTTCCCGGAGGAAAGTACCTGGTCGTTCATCGCCACCCCGGGAGTAACGAGCTCCGTCACCCCACGCTTGACGATCTTTTTGGTCAGTTTCGGGTCTTCGAGCTGGTCGCAAATGGCTACGCGTTTGCCGGCCAGCACCAGTTTGGGCAGGTAAGTATCTATCGCATGGTAAGGAAATCCGGCCAGCGGCGTTTCCGACGGCGCCCCGGCGCCGCGCTTGGTCAGCACGATCCCCAGTATTCGGGAACATTCCACCGCATCCTCGCCGAACGTTTCGTAAAAATCCCCCACCCGGAAGAGCAGTACCGCATCGGGGTGTTTGGTCTTTATCGCATTGTATTGGGACATCAGCGGGGTTTCCGCACTTTGTTTTGCCATCGGTCGTTCTCTTTTTACCTCACGAATTTACTAAAAAAAGACTCCCCTGCCAACGCCCCGAGGATTTCATTTTTGCGATAATTTCCCTCCGGACTTCCGGCACACGCCACTGGAGTCCCCAGTCCGGGGCCCGGCGGTAGCGGGGCGGGGTTTCTGAAATGAAACGCTCCACCGGCAGGTCGGGCCGGAGCCTTTCGAGCACCCCGATGATGAATTCTTCGTATTCTTCCCGGGCGAAAAGATGGAATTCACCGCCGCCCTGTTCCCACTCTTTTTCCAGGGCCGTAGAGCGAATGATCTGGAGCTGGTGGAACTTTACCGAAGAAAGAGGAAGGGCGTTGATGCGGTCCACAGAATCCATTTCCCGGCCCGGATCCGTCAATCCGAACATGAAGTGAGCCCC
>OWIO01001189.1_pt1 | contig 20974 bp, 16 predicted proteins | sample 1733011 | NCBI WGS metagenome assembly OWIO01 (sample SAMN05065779, study PRJEB22554) | human gut metagenome | biome: ENVO:2100002; feature: ENVO:00000062; material: ENVO:00002003 | host: Homo sapiens | place: USA | reverse complement strand
CGAGATGACGTCGAGTCTCGTGGGCTCGGAGATGTGTATAAGAGACAGCTCCATTACTCCTTACGGGGCATCGGTGACGGAAGAGATCGTCCGCGCCCTGGCTCCATTCTCCCCGGTGATCGTCAGCGGCTTGGCCTATGGAGTGGACGTGCATGCCCACCGGGCAGCGTTGAAATACGGCCTGCCTACCATCGGCATATTGGGACAGGGATTGGGCACACCCTTATACCCTTCCCAGAACCGGGAAACCGCCCGCCAGATGTGTGCGACACCCGGATGCGGCGTGATGACGGAATACCAGCACCTACAGGCAGCTCTGCCAGCCCTGTTCCCGGCCCGCAACCGCATCGTGGCCGGCATTTCCCGGGCCACGATCGTGGTGGAGGCCAAAGCCAAGGGGGGTGCGTTGATTACCGCCGAACTGGCTGAGGGATACAACCGCGAAGTCTTCGCTGTGCCGGGACGAATATCGGACCCCTGTTCGGCCGGATGCAACGCCTTGATCCGCCGCAATAAGGCCATCATCACGGACGACCCGCAAATTATTATCGAGGAATTGGCATTGGCCTGCGAAAACCCCACCGGAAAAAAAGGAAGGGAAAACACCGTTCAAACGACTTTGTCCGAACTGTTGTCCGGGGAGGAGGAGAAAGTGGTAAAGAGCCTCAGCCCGGTCGAAAAAATGCATGTGGACGAATTGTGCATCGCTTTGGAAATGCCCGTGCAGACCCTCTCGGGATTGCTGTTGGAACTGGAACTCAAGGGGTTGATCGACGCGCTGCCAGGTAAATATTACGCCCTGTCCCCGGCAGCCCGGGGATAGCCTGTACGATTTTTTTCGATAAAAGTATTTCGTATTTTATTAATTTCGTTACCTTTACCCTTAGCAATGCGAATACTGCCCGTATGCGCCGCTGGCCAAGGAATCCGCAAACCTAAAAAAACCGACACACTATGCTTATAGACAAATATATAGAGAACGCTCTCTACCTCTATCAATGTGTGATAGTCCCCGGTTTCGGCGGTTTTATCGCCATGGACGAGCCCGAACCGGAAAAAGGCGGCGGCGGAAAATACCGCCCGGCCGGTAAAACGTTCACCTTCAACCCGGCGCTGAAAGTCAACGACGGGGTACTGGCCATGTATATCTCCAATATGCGGGACATCTCCTACGCCGATGCGATGGCGGAGATCACCCATGCGGTCGACTTTTACCTTTCGACCCTCGAAAAGGGCGATCCGGTGGATATCGCAGGGGTCGGCGTGATACGGCCCGACGGACAGGGTGGATTGTCTTTCACACAATCCGGTGTCAAGAATTTCTCGCGGGGACATTACGGGCTCACCTCGGCTGTCGCCCCGGAAGAAGAAAAGGTAGAAAAGACTACGGTCACCTACGAACATGAAAGCCTTCAGATAACCCCCGCAGGAGAAGAACCCGAAGAAAAGCCGGGCAATCCCCTGCCGGAAGAGCCTTCACCGGCGGACCCCGAGAAAAAAGAAGAAGGGGTAAAAGTCGTCAAAAAAGCCTTCCAGATGGTGGTCAATGCCGCCACTTATGCCGGCATAAAAGACAATACGGTCGAAAACAAAGCCATCGGCGACATGATCAATGCCGTGCTGATGGAAGCGGTCGAAAAGGCCACGATAGAGAAATACCAAGTTTGCGACCAGGACGACCTCCGTTCACTGATCACCTCCGCCGCCCAGCGGGCGAAAAAAGAGGACGACGCCGAAGGCAACCAAGCGATAGACAGTATCGTCAGCGCCCTTATGACCGATAAAGAAAAGAAAGAAGTCGCCGAAGAAGGCTCGCAGTCCTACGAAATGGAAACTTTCTCCGCCGAAGGGCTGATTGAAGAAGAATCCGTGCAGGCCAAAGCATCCAGTGAAACGGCGTCCGGTATACCTCTTGTGGATGGCAGCGGCAATGATGGAAACGGATCGGACAACGGCGACGACCAGGAGGAAGATGATGACGAAGACGACGATTCCCGCCCCAGCCCGTTCCACAGCAAGCCCGTGAGGGCCGTTATCGGGGCCGTAGTGGTAGTAGCTGTGCTGGTGGGACTGTTCTTCTTCGTGTACCGCGGAGGGGCTAACCTGTATTTCTGGAAAGACGAGCCGGACAACGGCATTACGGCCGTAACAAAAGACACCTTGAAATCCAGCACAATCGCCGCAGATACATTAAAGAAAGATACCACCGCCGTACCTGCCGCAAAAATCCTCCCGGCAAAGACGGTCGACCCGGATGCGCTCGATACGGCCTATGTGCCGGACAAGCCGTTCTATGTGATCGCCACCTCCGTTGAATTCAAACAGAACGCGGAAAAAGCGCTGAAAGAACTGCGTGAACAGGGCTACCCGGCCGAATACGCCGGCTACCAGAACGGCCTGTATATGATCGCCTACCAGGGATTCTATTCCCGGACGGAAGCCCAGAAGATGTATGGAGAGATCCTCGACAAGACCGACAACCTGGGGGTATGGATCAAGGTCTACAACCGCAACGCGGATAAAAAAACCGACTGAAGTCAATCAAACAGTTAATAAACAGGGCGGAAATTTAACCGCCCTTTATTTTTTTGGAGAAAATAAGCCCTCTAATTCATACCTTTGCACAGATATTGAAAAAGAGAAAAAACACGGAAAATGAAAATATCCTATAACTGGCTGAAACAGTTCGCTCCGTTCGCCCTGGACGAAGAAGCGGCGGCGGAAATACTGACCGATCTGGGTCTGGAAATAGAAGGTATCGAAAAATGGGAAAGCGTGCGCGGCGGCCTCCAAGGGATCGTAATCGGCAAAGTCCTCACCTGTGTGCCTCACCCTAATTCGGACCACCTGCATGTGACCACCGTCGACCTGGGAGAAGGGGAGCCGGTGCAGATCGTCTGCGGCGCGCCCAACGTAGCAGCCGGACAGACCGTACCGGTAGCCACGATCGGAGCCGTGCTGTACGACAAGGATGGCAGCGAGTTCAAGATAAAGGAAAGCAAACTGCGCGGCGAAAAGTCGATGGGTATGATCTGCGCCGAGGACGAACTCGGCCTGGGCGAATCCCACGAAGGGATCATGATCCTGCCGGACAGCATCAAAGCCGGTACTCCGGCCGCCGAAGTATTCGATGTGGAAACGGATACCGTGTTCGAGATAGGCCTTACCCCCAACCGGGCCGATGCGATGAGCCATTTGGGCGTAGCCCGCGACTTGGCCGCCCGGCTGAAATACAACGGAGAAAACATTTCCATCACCCTTCCCGAGCGGGCTATCGCCCCTACCTCGGATTTCCCGGTGAAAGTATCGGTGGAGGATGCCCACAGGGCCCCGCGCTACTGTGGCATCGTGGTAAAAGGCGTGAAAGTCGCCCCGTCGCCCGCCTGGTTGGTAAACCGCCTGCATGCAGTAGGGGTGAACTCGATCAATAACGTGGTGGACATTACCAATTACGTCCTCCAATCTCTGGGGCAACCCCTGCACGCATTCGACCTGCGGCAGGTAGGCGTGGAGATCCGCGTGAAGACCTGCTCCGAAGGCACGACTTTCGTGACCCTGGACGGGGTGGAACGCAAACTGTCGGCCGAAGACCTGATGATCTGCTCGGCGGACAAACCGATGTGCATCGCCGGGGTATACGGCGGTCTGGAATCCGGCATCAAGGACGATACGACCGATATTTTTATCGAGAGCGCTTATTTCGACCCTATCACCATCCGCCGCACCTCCAAACGCCATGCCCTGCAGACGGACGCTTCGTTCCGGTACGAACGCGGCATCGACCCCAACATCACGGTGGAGGCACTCAAACTGGCTGCATCCCTGATGTGTTCGGTAGCCGGAGGCCATGTGGCTTCGGGCATTACGGACATTTGCCCCGACCCGGCCGTCAAAAAACCGTTCGACGTGACTTTCCGGTACGATCAGGTGGCCAAGCTGCTGGGCAAGGATATCCCGCACGACGAGCTGAAAAAAATCCTCGCGGCCCTCGAAATAGAGATCGCCCGCGACAACGGCAATTCACTGGAACTGAAAGTCCCCGCCTACCGGGTAGACGTCCAGCGCGAAGCCGACGTGGTGGAAGACGTCCTGCGCGTATACGGATACAACAAAATAGAAGTAAGCCATGTCCTGCGTACAGCTATCGTTCCGGACGATAAACGGAGCCCGGAGCGATTGTTCAACCTGGCCGGAGACCTGCTGGCCGCCCGCGGATATCACGAGATCATGTCCAATTCGCTGACCAAAAGCACCTATACAGCCCTTACGGCGGATATAGACCCGTCGGCGACCGTCAAACTGCTCAATCCGTTGAGCACCGATCTGGACGCCCTGCGGCAGAGTCTGCTTTTCTGCGCATTGGAAGCCGTAGCCCGGAACATCAGTTTCCGCCATACCGACCTGCGCTTGTTCGAACTGGGCAAAGTATACAATAAATTTGGCGGCAAATACGTGGAAGTGAACCACGTCGCCCTGACAGTCACCGGAAAAGCATCCGGCGAGTCCTGGCGGCAGGGACAGCGGGAAGCCAACTATTTCGACCTGCGGGCCGATTTCGACCGACTGATGGCCCGCTTGGGTGTCGAAGACCTGCATACCAAACCTTACGGGGGTGATATTTTCGCCGAAGGCGCCGAGATACACAGCGGAAAAACACTCGTAGCGTATATCGGCAAGATATCCCGGAAGATTCTCAAAGCGTTCGACATTTCCCAGGAAGTATTCTTCTGCGATATCCTGTGGGAGAACGTACTGGACATCGCCCGCCGCACGAGCATTACGTGCCACGACCTGCCCAAGTTCCCTTCGGTGCGCCGCGACCTGGCCCTGCTGCTGGACGAGAAAGTAACGTACGAAGAGCTCTACAACGCGGCTTTTGCGGCCGAGCGCAGCATCCTGAAAAGCGTGAACCTCTTCGACGTATATCAGGGCAAGAACCTCCCGGAAGGCAAAAAATCCTACGCCATGAGTTTTATCCTGGCAGATGAGGGAAAGACCCTCGACGAAAAACGCATCGACGCCGCCATGAAAAAACTCATGGGCGCCTTTGAAAAACAGTTCGGAGCTACCCTCCGGGCCTAAAATAACACCATAACCCCAGCACGCTATGCTGAAGGATTTCTTTAAAAACAAATACGTGCTCAATATCCTGGGCGCCGCTGTCATTGTCGTGGTGCTGATGGTGGGATTCATGTATTGGCTGGACAGCTACACCCGTCATGACGAGACTTACCCTACCCCCGAACTGAAGGGCATGGACGCGACATTGGCCGTCCAAACCCTTGAAGCAATGGGATTCAAGTGGGAGATCATCGACTCGTCGCGTTACGAATCGGGAAAACGCCCCCGGGCTGTACTGTCCCAGGATCCCTCGGCCGGGACAGCCGTAAAACAGGGACGCAAGATCTACCTGAAGATCAACCGCTCGTCCTGGGAAAACGCTACGATACCTCCGGTGGATTTTGAGAACGACAAGATAGACAATGTCTCCCGGCGCCTGACTGCTTCGGGCTTTACGGTGGGCGAAGTGATTTACCAGCCGCACATCGGCCGCGACGTGGTACTCGGGCTGTCCGTAGGGGGGCATTCGGTACACCCGGGGCAGAAACTGCCCAAATCGACTGTGATTGACATCATTGCCGGCGAGGGAGATCAGGCGGCCGTAGCCGTGGATACGCTGGGCGTAGACGATTTTTAACCGCCGACCAGCCCTAACAAGAAACAATCTTATGGATATACAACAGCCCGAGGAGGAATTCGACCTTCCCGCTGCGGCCGAACTTCAGGACGAGCCGCAGGACGAACTGTACGAGCATCACCGCTTCGTGGCCGACAAGGGGCAGGAGCCTTTCCGGATAGACAAATACTTGGTCGTCAAAGTACAGAACGCCACGCGCAACAAGGTGCAGAACGCCATCCGCGCCGGCAGTGTACTGGTGAACGACACTCCTGTCAAGCCCAACTACAAGATAAAACCCGGCGATGTCATCCGGGTGGTGTTGCCTACCCCGGTCCGTGAGGGGATCATCGTGCCGGAAGACATCCCGCTGAAGGTCGTCTACGAAGACGACGACCTGATCGTGGTGGACAAAGCGGCAGGCATGGTCGTCCATCCCGGCCACGGCAACTATTCCGGCACACTGGTCAATGCCTTAGCGTACCATTTCGACCATTTCCCCACGGCCGGCGCTATGGACCGCCCGGGATTGGTGCACCGCATCGACAAGGATACCAGCGGACTATTGGTCATAGCCAAAACGGAGTATGCGATGACGCATCTGGCCCGCCAGTTCTACGATCATAGTATCAGCCGGCGATATAAAGCCTTGGTATGGGGCGATTTCAACGAGGACGAAGGCACCTATACGGGAAATATCGGACGAAACCCTTCCAACCGACTGCAAATGACGGTATTCCCGGACGGGGAAGCCGGAAAACCGGCTGTCACACACTACCGGGTGGCCCAGCGTTTCGGATACGTTACACTCGTGGAATGCCGGCTGGAGACAGGCCGCACACACCAAATACGCGCCCACTTCACATTCAATCGCCATCCCCTGTTTTCCGACTCCCGGTACGGCGGGGACCAGATCCTCAAAGGGACCATTTCAGGGGCCTACAAACTATTCGTCCGCCGCGCAATGGAAGCCCTGCCCCGGCAGGCTCTCCATGCAGAACTTCTCGGGTTCGTCCATCCCACCACCGGAAAATACCTCGAATTCTCCAGCCCGATGCCGGAAGATTTTTCTTCGGCGCTCGCCTTATGGGAAGATTATTCCCATCACAGTATGTCCGCCCGCAAAGGCTGACATTCCTCCGAAAAACGGCCATAACGGCCTCTTTCCCGAACCGCTGTTGTGCGATACCTCCTCATAACCGCTCTTTTTTGGAGATATTTAACGAAGGCCCCGAATTTTTAGCTATCTTTGCCCGGAATAATTTAAGGAGTAAATAATTAAGGTAAAATGTTACCTCCCTTTTCGAGAACAAAAGGGTTTCTAAAAAAACTAGATTATGCAGGTTCCACAACCACTATCCCAGACCGTTACGCTGAAAGACGGTCGGACTATTACTATTGAGACCGGCGTACTGGCCAAACAGGCTTCCGGTTCCGCGATCGTACGCATGGGCGGCACGGTACTGTTAGCTACCGTCACTTCCGCCGCCGAAGGCAAAGAAGGCGCTGACTTTCTGCCCCTTACCGTAGAATACAAAGAACAATTCCCCGCAGCAGGACGTTTCCCCGGCGGTTTCATGAAGCGTGAAATGCGCCCCAACGACGAAGAGATCCTGGTGGCCCGCCTGGTTGACCGTATCCTTCGCCCGATGTTCCCTTCCGACTATCATGCCGAGACGCAGGTGATCGTACAGCTGCTTTCATACGACGGACAGACCCGCCCCGATTCGCTGGCCGGACTGGCTGCCTCCGCCGCTATCGCGGTATCCGATATCCCGTTCGACGGGCCTATTTCTGAGGTTCGCGTAGCGCGTATCGACGGACAGTTCGTCATCAACCCCACGCAGGATCAAATGGAACAGGCCGACATCGAACTGATGGTCGGTGCGACGATGGATTCCATCGCCATGGTGGAAGGCGAGATGAAGTTCGTTTCCGAAGAGGAAATGATCGAAGCGCTTAAAACCGCCCACGAAGCTATCAAGGATCAGGTAGAAGCCCAGAAGGCTCTCGCCGCCGAAGTGCCTAAAGCTGCCGTAAAACGCGTTTACTGCCACGAGACCAACGACGAACAGCTTCGCGAAGAAGTTAAGAAAGCTACTTACGACAAAGCCTATGCCGTGGCCAAAATGGGCCTGGGCAAACAGGAACGCTCCGAGAAATTCGACGAGATCATCCGTGAATTCATCGAGCAGAACCTGCCCGAAGAAGGGATGGACAAAGAAGAACGGGCACAGAAAGTCGCTTTGGCTAAATTGTACTACCACGACGTAGAGCGCGACGCAGTACGCCGCCTGATCCTGGACGAAGGGATCCGCCTGGACGGTCGCAAAACGACCGAAATACGCCCCATCTGGTGCGTAGTGGATGCACTGCCCGCCCCTCACGGTTCGTCCGTGTTCACCCGCGGCGAAACGCAGGCCCTGGGCACCGTAACCCTCGGCACGAGCCTCGACGCCAACGAAGTGGACGGCGTATCGTTCAAATACAAACAGAACTTTTATCTTCACTATAACTTCCCTCCCTATTCCACCGGTGAAACCAAGCCGATGCGCGGAGTATCCCGCCGGGAAATAGGCCACGGGAACCTGGCTTACCGGGCCCTGAAGCAGGTGATCCCTGCCGATTGCCCCTACACGGTACGCATAGTATCCAACGTATTGGAATCCAACGGATCTTCCTCGATGGCTACGGTATGCGCCGGTACGCTGGCCCTGATGGATGCGGGTATCCAGATCACCAAACCGGTATCGGGTATCGCCATGGGCCTTATCACCGACGAGAAAACCGGCCAGTTCGCCGTCCTTTCGGACATCCTGGGCGACGAAGACCACTTGGGCGATATGGACTTCAAGGTAACGGGTACCGAGGACGGTATCACCGCTTGCCAGATGGACATCAAGGTAAAAGGGCTTTCCTATGAAGTGCTCACCAAAGCATTGGCACAGGCTCACGACGGCCGTATGCACATCCTGGGCAAGATCAAGGAAGCGATCTCCGAACCGCGTCCCACCGTTAAGGATCACGCGCCGAAGATGGTCACCCTGGAAGTTCCCAAAGACTCTATCGGCGGCATCATAGGCACCGGCGGCAAGGTAATACAGCGTATCCAGGCCGAGACCGGAACGACCGTGACCATCGAAGAGGATGGCAACATCGGAAAAGTACAGATTCTCGGCACTTCGCCCGAAGGAATGGAGGCTGCCCAGAACATGATCAAACTGATCGCTTTCGAACCGGAGATCGGCGAAGAATTCGACGTAACGGTAACGGATGTACGCGACTTCGGCGCCATCGTAGAACTCGGCCCCAACCGCGATGCCATGCTCCATATTTCGGAGCTCGACTGGAAGCGCGTGGATAACGCCGAAGACTACGTTCACGTAGGCGACAAAATCCATGTTCGCCTGATCGAAATAGACAAGGAAAAAGGACGTCTGAAGGTATCCCTTCGCGCCATGAAGGAAAAACCGGCCGATTGGGTGGATCGCCCTGCCCGTCCGCGCGAAGACCGCCGCGGAGGTTTCCGGGGTGGAGACGACCGCCGCGGTGGATTCCGGGGAGATGACAGACGTGACGACCGCCGCGGAGGTTTCCGGGGTGGAGACGACCGCCGCGGCGGATTCCGGGGAGATGACAGACGTGACGACCGCCGACGCGACGACAGACGCGAAGACCGTCCGCGCGAAGACCGGGGCAACTCCTACGGAGAAAACCGCGAGTCCTCTTCGGAAGAATAATTTTCGGCCCTTTACATAGGCCGCAAGCGGCCGCACTAAAAGTGCGGCCGCTTTTTTTGTAGCTTTTTTAGAAAAACCTCTCCCCGCGGTCAAATAATTAAGACAGAAAAAAGCGTACTATTAAAAATATTTCGGATATTTAGCCTACCGTCACTTTCCCCTTGCCTGAAGGGGCCGCACGGCGGTATCGGCTACATATCCTATTAACGAAAAAACGGTACTATTATGCAGAATTTGCAGGCGAAGGACTCCCGCAAACTTTTCGAGATATCGTGGGAAGTGTGCAACCAGATGGGCGGCATTTATACGGTGCTCCGTTCCAAAATGCCGTCGGTATCCGAATATTTTTCCGTCAATTACCACGCCATCGGCCCTTATTCGGACAAGGCCCGCGCCGAATTCGAATACAATGACCTGCCGGACGACGAAGTCGGGAAAACGATCCGGGAAATGTGGGACGAAGGGTTCGACGTGCATTACGGCACTTGGCTGATCACCGGAAAGCCCAAGACCATCCTGTTCAACGTGGCCGGGGTAGCCGAACGTACAGCCGATTTCAAATATTTCCTGTGGAAAGAACACGGAGTGGATTCCGGTAGCGCATCCCCCCTGGCCTCCGACGTGATCTCCTTCGGATTTGCGGTCTATACTTTCTTTAAAAAACTGGCGGAGAGAAAATCGTATTTCGATGCACCTGTGATGCTCCAGTTCCACGAATGGATGTCGGGAGCGCCCCTGCCGTTCATCCGCAGCGAGAAGATGCCCTATAAGACGGTTTTTACGACCCACGCCACCCTTTTAGGACGTTATCTGGCTTTCAACGACCCCAACTATTACGCCCGCCTGCCATACGTGGACTGGCTGAAAGAAGCGGTGTATTTCAATATTCTCACCGAAGCCCAGCTGGAACGGGCGGCGGCAGGGACGGCGGATGCTTTCTCCACCGTAAGCCGCGTGATGGATACCGAATGCGAGCACCTGCTGGGCCGCAAACCGAGCCATATAACCCCGAACGGACTGAACATCAATAAATTTTCCTCGTTCTACAAAGTAGAGATTTTGCATCAGGAACTCAAATCCAAGATACATCAGTTCGTGCGCGGTCATTTCTTCGGTTCCTATTCGTTCGACCTGTCCCGCACGCTGTATTTCTTTACTTCGGGACGGTACGAATACAAGAACAAAGGGTTCGACATCACGCTCGAAGCCCTGGCGCGGCTGAACTACAAGCTGAAAATGATCGGTTCGGACATCACGGTGGTCATGTTCTTCATCACCAACCGGCCGGTACACAGCATCAACCCGGACGTACTCAACGCCCGCGGCGTGATGGAGGAATTACGCAAAAGCACCCAGAGCCTGGGCACGGAAATGGGAGAGGACCTGTTCGAATACCTGGCTTCCCACGCGCGTACGAGCGACCTGCCGGACATGAATTCCTTTGTGAACGAAACCACTCAATTCCGCATCAAGCGTACATTGCAGTCGTGGAAGACCAACACGCTCCCTCCCGTGGTGACACACAACATCATCGACGACTACAAAGACGAGATACTCGGTTTTCTGCGGACTTCGGGGATGGTCAATAAAAAGGACGACCGGGTGAAAATCGTCTACCATCCGGCTTTCATTTCTCCGGACAACCCGCTCTTCGGGATGGAATACAGCGAGTTCGTCCGCGGATGCCATCTGGGCGTATTTCCCAGTTATTACGAACCATGGGGCTATACTCCCTGCGAGAGCATCGCCAGCGGGGTTCCGGCCGTCACTTCCGATCTGGCCGGCTTCGGGGATTACGTCGAAAACTTCACTTCGGGCGATGAATCCCGGGGCGTCAAGATCCTCCACCGGCGCAACCATTCGTTCGGGCAAGCCGCCGAGGACCTGGCCAACTACATGCTCCGCTTCGCCACCTCCACTTCCCGCGAACGCCTGATGATACGCAGCGGGGCGGAGGATTTTTCGGTGGAATTCGACTGGAAAAACCTCATCCGCTATTATTTCGATGCGTACGATTCCATTTGCGGCATCGAAAAGGGAAAGATCAAGAAAACGAACTCGAAATAAACAGACAACCTCAGTCATGCTTACAGACCAGGATATAGAACAAATCCGGGAGAAAGGCCTCTCCGAAAAAGAAATAGAAAGACAGGTGGAATGTTTCCGCAACGGATTCCCGCCGCTGGACATCACCGCTGCCGCTACTGTGGGCAACGGTATTGCACGCCTGAGCGACGAGCGGGCCGAGCACTACCGCAGCCTCTACGAACAAAAAGCCCCCAAACTGGACATCCTGAAATTCGTCCCGGCCAGCGGGGCGGCCACCCGCATGTTCAAGGACTTATTCGTTTTTATGGACGATTTTCCTTCTTCGGGGCTGCCGTTCGACGAATTCATCGCCCAAAAGAAACTGAGCGGCGTCGACGCATTTTTCAAGAACATCCGGCGTTTCGCTTTCTTCGACGAACTGGCGAACGTCTATGCTTCGGCGGGTGACGATATCGAGAAACGACTCGCGGACGGGGATTATGTGGACATCGTCCGAAAAGTTCTTTCGGGTGAAGGATTAGGATATGGGACACTGCCCAAAGGATTGATCTCTTTCCATAAATACCCGAACAGGGCGCGTAAAGCCGCCGAGGAACACTTGGCCGAGGGGGTGATGTACGCTATCGGCGAAGGGCGCAAAGTCCGGATCCATTTCACCGTATCGCCCGAACACGAGATTCTGTTCGAGGCCTTGATGCGCTCGGTAACCCCCGAAGCGGAGCGAGTGAACCATGTGAGCGTGGACGCAGAATACTCCACCCAAAGCCCATCTACCGACACTATTGCGGTAGATATGGAAAACAATCCCATACGGGATACCGAAGGCCGTCTGATTTTCCGGCCGGGCGGGCATGGGGCGCTGATCAAAAATCTGGGGGAGATCGATGCCGACGTAATCTTTATCAAAAACATCGACAACGTAGTCCCTGACCGGCTGAAAGAAACGACCATCCTGTACAAACAGGCCTTGGCCGGCTATCTGCTGGAACTTCAGGAGGATATATACAAATACCTGCGGAGCTTCGATTTCGAGTCCTCAGACGGGAGCCTGCAGCATATCGAGGATTTCGTCCAATGGTCCCTGTGCTATAAGCTGCCCGAAAGTTACCATTCGCTGGAACGGGCGGAAAAAAAGGAACATCTGGCGCGGGTGCTCAACCGTCCGCTGCGGGTATGCGGGATGGTAAAGAACGAAGGGGAACCGGGCGGCGGCCCATTCTGGGTGCGCGGGAAAGACGGGGAAACGGCCCTGCAGATCGTGGAAAGCGCTCAGATAGACCTCACCGACGAGAACAAGAAGTATATCATGGATTCCTCGTCCCATTTCAATCCGGTAGACCTGGTATGCGCTACGAAAGATTTCAACGGGCGGAAATTCGACCTCGATCTTTTCGTCGATCCGCAGGCCGGGTTCATTTCCCAGAAAAGCCTCGAAGGTCGCGATATCAAGGCTTTGGAACGTCCCGGATTGTGGAACGGGGCAATGAGCGACTGGAACACGGTATTCGTGGAAGTTCCGGCCGAAACGTTCAATCCGGTCAAAACGGTGAACGACCTGCTGCGTCCGGCCCATCAACCGGAGTAAAAACGCATCGCTTCTGCAAACAAAGAGCGCGGCCCCGATGGGGCCGCGCTCTTTGTTTGCAGGTAAGAAATCTTATTTTGCCTTCGCAGCTTCTTTCTTGGCGGCTTCGGCCATATCCTTGAAATAGTTGTCGAAGAACACCAATTGGAATTTCACGGAATTGGTCCAGTAGGGCCAGCTGTGGTTGCCTGGACGGGAAACGAAATCGTGCTCGATCCGACGGTATTCCATCAGTTCGTGCAAGCGTTTGTTCACCGGGTAGAAGAAATCGTCCGTCCCGCAGTCGAACATGATGCGGATGCTCGTCGGTTTGAGGCGGTACAGTTGGTTCATGATGCTGTACTCGGCCCAGCGTTCGGGATATTCGGCTTGCGAGCCGAGCATCTGTTCCATATACCAGCTCGAAGGGAACGACTGGATGTCCAGCCCGCCGCTCATCGACGCACAAGCCCCGTACAGGTCCAGATGGCGGAATGCCAGGAAGAAAGACCCCTGTCCGCCCATAGAAAGACCGGCTATACCGCGCCCTTCCCGCGAAGCGATGGTACGGAAATTCTTGTCGATGTAGGGAAGGAGCTCCTTGGTCATATACGTTTCGTAACGGCTGGTGGAATCCACCGGAGAATCCCAGTACCAGCTATGCGTATTGCCGTCCGGACATACGATGATCATATTGTAGCGCGAAGCCAGTTCGGGCAAAAAAGGCGCTTTTTTGATCCAGTTGGAAAAATCACCTCCGGCCCCGTGCAGCAGGTACACCACCGGAAACCGGGCGCTTTTGTCGGTCTTGTACGACGCAGGGGTGATAACTACGTTCTTGATGTTTTTCTTCATCGACGAGCTCCATACGGCGACCGTATCGACGCTCTGTGCCCAGGCTCCGCTGCAGATCACCACGGCCAGCGCGATCAGGACAAGTTTCAAGTGTTTCATTTTTTCGATAGATTTGTAGGGATAGATACCTGTTGTGCAATGTCGGTTGCTGTGGACAAAAGTAGAAAATAAAAGTGCGGGATTCAAAAAATCCCGCACTTTTTACCGGTATGCCGGTCGTTCTTTTATGACACCTGTGGGTTTATTCGCCCAAGGTCAGGTCTTTTTGCAGCGTGATCACTTCCGTACCTCCCGCATCGTACAGGGCCAGCTGTTCGCCGGTGATCTTGAAAGATTTGACTTCGTTCAGGGCCTTGAGCACAGCGCTCTCGGTTTCCATGTTCGGGCAGGCCATCAAAGTCGAGATCATCTGGCCGAATGCCAGTTCGCCCGGTTTATTCACATCGGCCTCGAGGGAACCGCCTATCGAATTGCAGCCGGGATTGCCGTAAACGCGTTTTTCTGCAATGTTAAAGCCCAGATAAGCGGGGCGTTCCGTCTGGGGCACTTCAGTCCCGTTCACAGTCTTGATAACCCACGTTCCGTCCAGGGCGTCGACATTGGTTACGGCAGGCTCTTCGGCCTTCTTTTCAAGTTCGAGAACTTTCTTGCCTCCCTGGTCGCACAAGGCTATTTTGCAGGGAGCTTCAGGATCTTTCGGGCACGCCACCGATTCATACGATTTTACCTGGGAAAGGGCATCCAGGATGCTCTGTTCGGTCGTCATATCGGGGCAGGCCATGCGGGTGCCGGCGATAGGGCCGAAAGAAAGTTTTCCGGGGGTCAGCGTATCGGCTTCGAAAGTGCCCATCATCCGGTTGCATCCGCTGTTGCCGAAAATACGCTTCTGCGCAAAGTCGAACCCGATGAACGGGGCAGGCATTTCGCCCTTTTCGATAGCTTTACCGTTCACTTCCACGATGTTCCACTGCCCGTCGAGTTCGGCAGGGCTCATCGCTTTTTTCGTAGTGCCGCACGAGAACACGAACAGCCCCATGCAGACGATCCCTAAGGATAAAAATGCTTTTTTCATGACTTTATTTTATTTGGTTTTAAGTTCCGGTTGTTTTGATTAATGCAAAATTAAGGATAATAAAACTTAAAAAATTAAAATAACCTGTTAAAAATCAGCGATTTTATTGAAAATCGATAATAATCCACCCTCCCCGGCCTTTTGGACTGCAGAGAAAGGAGCGGGAAAAACTTTATCCTATTTTCCGGGGCCCCGTGCCTACCCGGTCGTCTATAAAACTGCCGCCGCTCAAAGGAGAAAGCTCATCGGCAATGAATTGGCGGATGGTATTTTCGGCCTCTGCAGGATACAGGAGATGGACGTTGGCTCCCGCATCGAGGGTAAAATAGAGCGGCTGTCCCGTTTCCCGGCGGAAATCCCAGACTTTTTGCAGGGCCTGCAGGGTAGCCGGTTTGAAAAGTATATAGTATGGATCAGCCGTCATCATCATCGCGTGCAGGGTCAGGGCTTCGCTTTCGGCCAGCGCCCCGAAATCCTGTACTTCGCCGCCCCGCAGAATATCCAACAGTTTTGCCGTATGTTCCCCGGCCTGTGAAAAGCGGGCAGGTGCGAACGGATGTCCTTTCATTAAAGCGTGGCCGGCGCTGCTCGATACGCTCTTGCTGCCTTTTTCCACCAATAGGACAATATCGCGGAAATCGCGGAACACCGGATGGATATTCTCCGGCGGCAGCGGCACAGCGTAAAGATTCGAAGAACCGGGAATAGCAGGGGATTCTCCCCAGGCGACCGCTCCTCCGTAGATACTCCGTGAGGCACTCCCGGAACCCAAACGGGCATAAAAAGAAGCCCGGCGCAGGAATTCGTCCGGCGTATAATCCGCCCCGCAGGCATTTTCAAAGTCCACCAGGCAAACGGCCAGCGCACTCATCCCCGAAGCGGACGAGGCGATGCCCGATGAATGGGGAAAACTGTTGGATGTATGCACAGTGAACGCATAATCAGCCAGATATGGGGCATACGGTGCTATCCGGTCGAAGAACTGTTCTATCTTAGGCACGAAGGAGGGCTTTTCTTCCCCGTCCAGATACACTTCGACAGCGTATTTACTGTTCCGATCTTCCCGGGTTTTTACTTTCAGGGAGGTATCGGTACGGCAGGCGTCGAGGGTAAAACTCACGGAAGGGTTGGCCGGGAGTTGACCGTCCTTTTTGCCCCAGTATTTGACGATAGCTATGTTCGAAGGGCTGGTCCATCGGCAGGTGAAATCCCCGGAAACGGGTTGTATGTCGGCAGGATTTAACATCCGGATATTTTTTTGTGTTTTCACTATGGGCAAAGATACGGTATTTGCCGCGAAAACCGATTTATCGACTATCTTTGCAAGAAGTGTCGTGAATTTCATATCACCCCCATACACACAAAAAACAATTCTAAACATGCGTACTACTATTCTAAGCTTTTTTATGCTGCTGGCGGCCGCGGTATCCGCGCAAGGGAGCAAGCCTGCCCCGCTGAGCATCATCCCGGAGCCTGTGGAAGTAAAACAGTCCGAAGGCCAGTTCACCATTTCGCGTGCCACGCGCATATACGCCTCCGACAAGGAAGCGGAAAAATCGGCGAAATACTTCATTGATTACTTCAACCGCCATTTCGGCTACGAGCTGGCCATGGCCAAGAAAGATACGGGCGACGACATCATCGTGCTGTCCCATGAAAAGAACAAGGAAATATCGGGCGGCTATACCCTGAAAGTCTCTCCGGAAAAGATCGTGATAAAAGGGAACGACGGCCCGGGTGTCTTCTACGGCATGCAGACCCTCATCCAGCTCCTGCCCACCCGCGCCGGCATCCTGCCTATCATCGGGGCGGTGGAGATAAAGGACTATCCTCGTTTCGAATACCGGGGAATGCATATGGACGTGGTGCGCCACTTCTTCCCCGTCGAATACGTCAAAAAATACATCGACTACCTGGCGATGCACAAGATGAATTATTTCCACTGGCACCTGACCGATGACCAGGCGTGGCGTCTGGAAATGAAATCCCATCCGGAGCTCACGCAAGAAGGTTCGACCCGCGAAGGCGAGATACTCGGTCTCTATCCGGGCACGTATAAGGCACGCCCCTACGGTGGATACTACACGCAGGAACAAGCCCTGGAGGTGGTGAAATACGCCGCCGACCGTTATATCACTGTCATTCCCGAGATAGACATCCCGGGGCACTGCATGGCTGTGCTGGCCGTACACCCGGAGTTCAGCACCGAGCCGGACAAGGAACACAAAGCCGCCCAGACTTGGGGTATTTACAACAAATTCAACAACGTGCTGGCTCCCAAGCCGGAAGTATTTGCTTTTTTGACTGACGTATTTTCGGAGCTGTGCGACATTTTCCCCGGGCAGTACATCCATGTAGGCGGCGACGAATGTGCCAAGAAATGGTGGAAAGAGTCCGAACAGGCCCAGCAGTTCATGAAAGAACACAACCTGAAAAACGAAGAGGAACTCCAGAGCTATTTTATCCACTATGTAGGCGACGTGATCACCAAAAAAGGAAAGACGGTCGTGGGTTGGAACGAGATCCTCGAGGGCGGTTTGGCCCCGGACGCCATGGTGATGAGCTGGCAGGGAACAAGCGGAGGTATTACGGCTGCCAAATCGGGACACCGCGTGATCATGACCCCATCGGGATTCTCCTATTACAACAATATGCAGTCCCGCAACCAGACCCAGGTAGCCCATCAGGGTTATCTGCCGCTGGATAAGGTGTATAACTACAATATTATCCCCGAAGAGCTCACCCCCGAGCAGGCAAAGAACATCATCGGCGCACAAGCCTGCCTGTGGACGGAGTACTATCCCACCACGAGCAAACTGGAAACGGCCCTCTTCCCACGGCTTTCCGCCCTGTCGGAAAACGAATGGTCCCAGCCGGACAAAAAGGACTGGAATAATTTCCTGCGGAAAATGCCCGACCAGTTCGAACGGTACGACCTGTGGGGTGCCCGCTTCTCGGATGCATTCTTCCGGATGTACGACGTGAAATATTACGACCCTACCACCCGGTAATTTCCCGGACGGGCAATCCTCAAAAAGGGCGCGGCTTTCAGCCGCGCCCTTTTTGATGGTATCGAAAAATATTTCTCTTCTTATAGTTTTTCCCCGAATGCCAGGTCGCCCGCATCGCCCAAGCCCGGCACGATATATTTGTCGTCGTTCAACCCATCGTCCACAGTCGCGATCCACATTTGGGAATCGTACGACGCAAAGAAATCTGCAATATTCTCCACACCCAGCGTAGAACCGATCACCGAAACTACATGGATGCTCTTGGGCGTCCCCCGTTTTTTCAGCGCTTCGAACACTGCCATGATGGATGATCCGGTGGCCAGCATCGGGTCGGCAATGACCAGTACTTTTCCTTCGATAGAAGGGGAGGCGAGGTATTCGACTACGATGTCGAATTCATGCGAACCCTCCTGGTGCCGGCGGTAGGCCGAAATGAACGTGTTTTCCGCATCGTCGAAACAGTGGAGCAAGCCGTTGTGCAAGGGCAGCCCGGCGCGCAGGATGGAACAGATCACGACCTCGTCCTTTTGCGTAGCACAGCATTTCGTCCCCAAGGGCGTCGTTACGTCGCGGCAATCGTAAGCAAGGGTCTTGGACAACTCATAGCCCAGTATCTCCCCGATGCGGCAGAGGTTCTGGCGGAAGCGCATCCGGTCCTTCTGTTTTTCTACATTGCGCAATTGTGCGATATAGGTGCTCAAAATCGATTTTTCGTGGCTGAAGTCGTGTATTTTCATCGTATATTAGCTATCGTTTTATCACGAAAACAAAATTAACGATTAATTCCGTGGAAGAATTATAATAACAATAAAAAAGACAACTAAAAAATGGTAAAACACATCGTCATGTTCAAATTAAAGCCCGAAGCCAAAAAAGACGCCCCGGCCCGGGCCAAAAAAGAGCTGGAGGCCATGGTGGGGGTATGCCCTTCGCTGCGCGCAATGGAAGTGGGGATCGATTTCGCCGAAAACAATCCTTCGGCCGACCTGGTGCTCACTTCCGCATTCGACGACCGGGCTGGCCTGCAGGATTATGCCGTACACCCGGTGCACCTGGCTTTCCTTGAGTGGTTCAAGCCGCTGATCACCATCCGCACGGTGGTCGATTACGAGGTATAAACGATTATTCGACCGGCAAACGAACGGGCGCTGTCATTTAAATGACAGCGCCCGTTTCTATAGCCTATTATTTCATCAGGGTTTTACACCTCCGGGAGTTCCGGGCGGTCCGATATAGTCTTTCAGTGCTTCCACATACCGGACAAAGGCTTCCCGCCCCTGATTGGTAATCCGCAGCACGGTGCGCGGCATTTTTCCCCGGAAGGTCTTTTCGACTTCGAGGTATCCGGCCTGCGAGAGTTTGTCGATCTGTACCGACAGGTTCCCGGAAGTAGCGCCCGTCTGCTCCTTGAGGTAGGAAAAATCGGCACTCTCCACCCCTATCAGGATGGATACTACCGCCAGGCGCAGTTCCGAATGCAACAGCGGATCAAGCCCTCTGAACATGTTCTCTTGCGGCTTTATGGTTCAGTATATGGCCCGGTATTATCAGCACGACGACGCTGAAAAAGGCGAATACCAAGATCTGACCCGGCCCGCCGATGAACAACAGTGCTAATGCGGCGGCCAGACCAATGAAACCGGCAACGGTGAATACCGGATATTTTACGATAAGGCCCGTCTGGGCAATGCCCAGGCTTATCAGCATCAACACGACGGTCAGCGCCCGGGATCCGGTGACGAAAGGAAAAGTACAAAGCGCTACTGCCAGCGGGATCCATAATTTATACGTAACTACATCGACAAATGTACGGACGGAAACCGGGCCTAAACGACGCCTTAAAATAAACGACAATGGAAACCCGATCACCGGTATGGCAAACCAGACAAAATGGACCCAGTAGTCCCCGGTGGTCGTCAAAAGGAAATAATCGGCCAGGGAAACCACGAGGGTCACATAGCCCCAAAAAATACTGTACGATCCTGCATTTTTTTGCAGGTTGTTCTGCGTATTTCGTATCATCCGGGATATCAGATCGATACTTTCCTGAGAATTTAGTTTTTTGTCTTCCATGATTATTCGAAAGGGTTTATTTTACGGGATTGTTTTTCGGGATAAACACATCTATTCCCTGCAAAGCCAGGCCAAGGCCCCATCCGGCGGCCGGCCAAAGCACCCACGGATAAGACGGAGTGTACAGGTAGTTGACCAATGCCAGCATACCCATGACAAAAACATAAGTACACAGGTGTTTGTAGAACGACCGGCGGGGGTCGGTATCACATTGTTCTCCTTCAGCCAGAGCAGGGATAAAATTAAGAATGGCTTGCAGGATCAGGGCGAGCCCCCAACAGCTCCATACCCACAACACCCAAAGATCGCCTCCGGTAAAGAGGTTGAGTGCCGTGAGGAACGAGCAAATGACCAGATATCTGGCGATATTCCGCCTGAGGCGTTGTCCGGTTTGGGACGGTTCCCGATAAGTTGTATTTTCCATGACTGTGTTTGTTTGATTGATTTTCCGAGCTTTGTTTTCTACTACACGACAAATGTAAAGTAGTTTATTTTATAAACCAAATAAAAATTAAAAAATATCCGGGTTTTTTAAAAAACATCCTCTGGGCTCCGTTTCGTATATTTGTAAAGCTACTTAAAGAAGCAAAGCAAACGATGGATAAAGACGGACGAGCCTATTGGTTTTTATTTTCGGGGGATAAACTGATGTTGAAAAAGGACGGAAGCACCTATAAGATACCGTATATAAAAGGACATCCCGCAGGAGCGGCGATCCCGGTAAAATTTGCCGGGCACGAAGGAACACCCTGCATGGCCGCAAATATTCCGGAGGGAAACAGCCCCGAAGGATTGGAAGCTGTCCCGCTGCGGCAGGCATACGACCTGATCCCGCATCCGTGGCATGCCCTGGCCGGACGTGCCGAACAGATGCTGTATTGGGAAGCGTACATTCACTGTCTCTTATACACATCTCCGAGCCCTCGAGACTCG
>OWIO01001171.1_pt1 | contig 21098 bp, 14 predicted proteins | sample 1733011 | NCBI WGS metagenome assembly OWIO01 (sample SAMN05065779, study PRJEB22554) | human gut metagenome | biome: ENVO:2100002; feature: ENVO:00000062; material: ENVO:00002003 | host: Homo sapiens | place: USA | reverse complement strand
ATACGAGGTGACGTCGAGTCTCGTGGGCTCGGAGATGTGTATAAGAGACAGCAATTGGTAGAGAGTTAGTTCGAGTGACGACTTTATGACTTGTAAAAAGTATAGGGGGTAGGGTTTAAAACTTGGATACTAAGGGGGTGTAAGTTATAATCAATCGTCGAGTCATCGACGAGGTGGTCGTTACTAGAAAAACAATAAAATGTTTATCAAAATAAAAATCCTCCCCCTCCCCCTCCACTATAAGTCTTGAAGTCTCTGGTAAAATGTGCTATAATAAAATCAAATGAAAGGAGGGTCAATATGACCACTATAAAATTACAAATCGACACTGAAGCAAACCAATTAACAGTAGAGGTATCTGAACCCACCACAGGTGAGCTGATGATGCAAGCGTTCTGCACTGCCATCCTGAATCTTATGAACAAATGCACTGCAGACTTCAATGCCACTACTGAAGATGAAACGGAACGTAAACGTTTCAAAGAGTTCCTATATGATGAAGCAAATGCAAACATGAGCAATGTTTTAGAATCCTACGCTCCAGAGTTAGACGCACACCCTAACCTGACTGAGCAAGCCATTCTTGAAGCGGAGAATGCTATCCTTGAAAAACAATTTGCTGAACAAGCAGAACAAACTGAGGAAATGAATGCTAATGAAACCGAAAATCAGTAGGCACCCAGATTGTAGGGACTGTTATTATTGGGAGCACGTAGATAAACTTACAGCTAGTGTGTGCGACGACTGTAAACGTTATCATAACGCCCAGTACGAAAAGCAAAGGAGACAGTTACATGGCAAGAAGGGATTTCAGTAAATGTCCCAGATGCGGAAGCCCAACAGGACCAACGAGTTCTATCACAGGCACTGAGTCAGAGTTCTGGTTGGAATGTACCAGATGCAATACGTTCATCAATACGTACATACCACAGGAACATCAGGCAGCAGTACACAGAGATCCACATCGGTTTGTAGGAAACTTTGGCGGTTATGGCACAGGAAAAACCACGACCTCCAGAGAAGAACTGATTAAACACGTACTTATAACACCAGACGCTAATGCACTTATCGGAGCTAACGTAGCGGCACAGTACGAACAGACGATTAAACGAGAGCTGGAGGCTGACTTACCTTCAGCTTTCGTACAGTCTTATAACCAACAAAAACAGTTCTTCACTTTAAAAAACGGAGCCAGAATTATGTATAGACCTTTCGATGACCCTGAGAAACTTCGTTCTTTAAACTTGAGTATGTTCGTTATCATAGAAGGATCAGAGGTTAAAGCCAGTACATTCACGCAGCTCAAAACACGTTTGAGAAATATAGCCAGCACCACACCAAAGCTACAACCAGATGGAACTCCAGTTTATAAGACAACCAAAGAAGGCGTAGATATTCCTGTAATAGAACACGACTGGAGAAAAGGGCTTATCGAAAGCAACCCTAGCAGCGGTTGGATTAGGGACGAATTACTTTTAGTTAGCTCAGACATACAGAAACACGGAAGCGTAATAGACACCTATACGGTTCTGGGAAATAAGATGGATAAAAATATATCAAGCCACATAGCCAGCTCAGACGTAAATGCATACCTACCACCAGGATGGATGGAAGCCACCTGTAAAAATAGACCAATGTGGTGGACTAAGAGATATATCTACGGTTCCTTTAACTATGCTGAAGGATTGGTTTATCCTACAGCCATGGATCACGTTGTAGATGATTTCGATATACCGAAGGACTGGAAACGAATCGTAGCATTCGACTATGGTTTAAATGACGATGCAGTTTACGTGTGGGGAGCTGTGGATCCGAACAAAGGAATTTTATACATCTACAAAGAACAACGGAATACACAGCAGAACGTTGAGTTCTTAGCGAATGTATTCCACAAAGAAGCAGTGAATGTTCCTGTAGGTGGATGGATATGTCAGCCAATCATAGACCCGAAGTCAGGAATCAAACGAGACTACAATAAGAAAACACTAATCGACCACTTTATAGATTACAATATCTACTTTAAGCCAGGACAGGTTAGCGTAGACGCACGTGTTTATCGAGTAAATACCTATCTGGAACAAGGACGTTTAAAAATTTTTAGAAGCTGTACGGCTTTAGTTAAAGAACTTCGGGACTATAAGTTTAGACCTAAGAGCTTAGATAAGCCAAACGCTAATACAGATAAGCCTGTGGATAAAGATAATCACGGTATTAACGCCATGGAATGGATTTGTATGGAGTTACCTGCAGATCCAAAGAAACTTGTATTCGGAGTTTACAATAGCCAAGGCGAAGACATCACTAAAGAAGCACGAAACGTAGAACTTTCTCCATTCGATGATGAAGAAGAACGAGATTATTTTTAAAAATTTTTAAAAGGAGTGTAGGATATGGAGATCATTGTAAGTATGATACTGCTGATAGGATGTGTAATCTGTATTTGCATTGTTGCATCTAAGGGAATTAACATTTCTATTACAGTAAAACACGAAGCTGATCCTGAAATACAAGCCGTTCCGTTGACTGAAGAACAGCAAAAACAGCTAGAAGAACAGCAACGAATGAACCAGGAGTTAGCTGCACACGTACAAAAAGTATTGGGGGTGTTCCAAGATGAATAAACCATCGTCAAATATTCCAAGTATCGACAAATTAAAGGCATATTATGAAGATTGTAGAACCAGATACGGCAATGCATACAGACAGATTCAGCTTTTAGATGCAGCAGACCGAGGTGATTTCTGGAAATCAATCAATATGAAGTTCCCTGAGTATCAGATTCTGCCAGATACAAACTTTATTTCCTATGTGAAGAACAATATTCTGGCAAGTGTTTACACAGTTACTAAGAGCGCAACCATCGAACCCACATCTGAACAGGATAAAGACCTAGTTGCGAACTTAAATATTATTTTAGAGCATTTGTGGAATACCGCAAATGTAGGATATTTACAATTCCAAGCAGGAGAACGAGCTGCATTAACTAATATGGGAATCACTCAAGTAGGTTGGTCCGAAGATTTTGTACGTGGAGCTGGTTCATCTTTTCAAAAAGGTGAAGTAGTTATGCGAAATATAGATCCAACTAAATTTATGCGTGATCCGTATGCTGTGGATTTAGAAACCGCTGGGTACTGTATGACGTTTGAAGACTTTCATGAAAGTATTTTCTTAGAAAATAAAAATTATGAAAAAGAATTCAAGAACTATAAAGCAAAACTCAAAGCAGGAAACGTAATGACACCTATAACAATGAAAGTTGATAGGGCAGATACACAGAGTTCAAACGAATACTACACGCTGATTGTTTTCTGGGTACGTCAAGGTAAGAAGGTTCACGAAATACATACAGTGAATGCGGAACATATTCTGTATGTCAAAGAAGATATTAAACCTTCGACCTTTCCATTTGCGATTCTGTACTGTAATTTACCTGCAGGAGGGATTCTAGGTAAATCAGAACCTGCAAAGATCTACAGTAACTATGTAGTTTATAACCTAATGGATTCGATTGCCTTGACTGCAGAGTATAAGAACCAGAATCCTCCACGATTTGTAAACCAAGCTGCTGGATTAAACATTGCTGCCTTTGCAAAACGAGGTAACGAAGCAAACCATACCTTTGTAGTACAGGGAGATGCCAGTAAAGCTGTACATTACCATCAATTTCCTACGGCATCTGCCATGTTACCTGTAGAAAAACAGGCTTTGTCTATGAGTATTCAACAAATTACAGGTGTTGACGGTAAGTATACAGGACGAGACACAGGTTCCGTTATTACAACTGGCGGTGTAGAGGAAATGATGGGACGTGCTACGCTGATTGATCAGCCGAAGATTCTAAACTACGAAGCTTATACCAAACGGTTAACGCAATTAGTTCTCGCAAATCTAATTGCATTTTGTCCGAAACGTAAATACTTCGTCAAGAAGCCTAATTCTACAGAATACTCTACCATTGAAGTAGACTTTCCGAAGATTGATGACGAAACCGCCTTTGATTACAGTCTGGATGTTACCTCAGAGTTGCCTAGAAATAAAACACGCATTGCACAAATGGCTACACAGCTAATGGAAAAACAAATGCAGTACGGTAGTCAGGGTAATGTAGACTTAATTACTCCAGAAGAATGGTTAATGCTGCAGGATATTCCATACAAGGAATACTTCTCTGAACGAATGGGAATCCAAAGACTGAGCAACACTACAGAAGAAGTAGCATCCACTCTGGTAGAGTATGCTACGCTGGTACAAAATGGTGCAACTCCTGATGAAGCTATTCAACAAACAGCGAATACACTGGATGCTAGACGGAAAGGTGAACCGATTGAACCTATTCCGATGCAAAATCCTTTGGAACAGGATTTAATGCCGCAAGAAACTCCTGCACTTTAACACTTTATTTTAATAAAGTAATTGACTAATACATCGAAAAGTGGTATAATAGGGGTGATGAATAAGAGTTCCCACTCTCCATTCAAAAGTGTGTAAAAATCATCACCTCGGTATATCCACCGTATACCGTTAAAGGAGGAAAAAGGTAGTGGCAGAAGAAGCAACCATGGATTCGCTATTAGGTATGTTTGGAATATCTGACCAGAATACTCAAAGTGATTCCGACAATGCAGAATCTGAAACTCAATCGGAAGAAACTTCTGATACTGAGAATGCAGATACTGCAAATGACAACGCAACGAATGATCAAGAAACTGAAACAGATACAGACACAGACCTGTCTGAAAAGTTTAAAGGTGACAAACAGCACCGAGCATTCGCAGAGATGCGTGTCAAGAATAAGAAACAGGCACAATTAATTCAAAGCATTGCAACTGCATTGAAGATTCCTGCAGGTACGGATGACGATGCGATTATAGATGCTTTGAACAAAGTCGTTACACAGGCACAGGCAAAGCAGCAAGGCATTCCACCAGAGCTATTGACACAGTTGCAGAACTTGCAACGTGAGAATGAAGAATATCGTAACGCTCAGATTGAACTCGCTGCACGAAAAGGATTCCAAACTCTCAAAGATACATATCATTTAACGGACACAGAGCTAGGTGAATTCGCACAAGCTCTGGCAAATGATGGTTTGAATCCATACGTTGAGCCTATCAATCTTGTTAATGAGTATAAGCTTAGAAATTTTGATAAGCTTATCGCACAGGCAAAAGAAGAAGGAATTCACGAAGAAGCCGCACGTGCATCTAAGGCTGCAGGAAGCAGCACTAGTGTAAACGACAAACACAATCCGGCTTCGGAAGGTTCTAGTAAGATTAACACAATGTCTGAACTAGAAGCTTTTCTCAATAAAAAATAATTATTATAAGGAGTGGGAACTATGGCATTAAATTCTACAGCAGATATTAACACTTATGTGCAGATGGCACAAGATGCTGGTCCTGGTGTAATTAACCCAGAACTGTTCTATTGTAAGCAACTCCTGGATACAATTCGTTTGGATGCTGACCAGTACGTATATTACAGACTGGCAGATACCACGCCGATTCAGGACAAAGCAGACAAACTTCAGGTTCGTAGATGGTCGCCGTTACAGGCGCATACCATTCCGTTGGTGGAAGGTGTACCGCCTACGTCTGACAAAGGTTCCGTAGAGAAGTATGAAATTCCTGCGAACCAGTATGGTCGCTATATGGAGTTTACCGATAAGGTAGATTTCAAAATGGTTGACCCGATTGTTGCACACTATACGAAAGAATATTCCTTGGTTGCAATGGAAACCTTGGATATGCTGGCTAGAGAGACGCTGATGTCTGTAGCTAACAAACACTTCGCTGGTAGTGTGGCAGACTATGAGAACTTGACCGTAGACAGTAAGCCGAGTATGAATGACCTCAGACTTATCATCCTGTCCATGAAGAAGAAACTGGTTAAACCGAGAAACAACGGTAAATACCAGGTTATTGCTTCGCCAGAATTCTATTTCGATATGCTGGATGATCCGTTGGTTAAACAGTATATGACTGTAAATCAAACGACTTCTGGTATGTACGACAATGGCGTATTGCCGCCTATGTTTGAAATGGAGTTCTATGAGACTCAGGCTTGCCCTGTATCCGCAGAATTCCCCGATGCAGGTGGTACTACTCAGCTTCGTGTATACGAAACTTCTGGTTCTACGCCGACTTATAAAACCATCACCCAGACCACAACCTTCTCTGGTAACAAGAAGGTCTATAACAAAGCGTCTGGATACGTGAACGATTCCAGAACTGGTAAACCTGCTTCGTATATTCCTGATCACGTTTCTTGGGATCTGGATGGTTACAATGCAGATACTTCTGCTGCAGGTAGCAAGACCTGGAAAGAATTTAAATTTACTCATGTTCTTATTGTGGGTAAAGATGCATTGATTCGTACTGGTATTCAGGGCGAAGATAATGCAAAAATGTATGTTAAACAGAAAGGTACTTCTGGTGTTATCGATCCGCTTGATCAGCGTCAGTCCATTGGATTCAAGATCAACTCTGTTGGTTTTGGTTCTGCTAGATTGGAAGCGGTAGTTGACTACATCTGTGTACCTACTCAATCCAACATCTAATGATAAGGAGAAGCTAGTATGGCTACAAAAACAACAAATACTGCGGTGACTGAAGCGGTTGCCGCAGTAGAAGGCAAAAAGAATAATCCTCCGTCTATTGATACTCTAGAGATGCGTAAGCAAAATTTGGTGCATACATATGCAGAACAACCGAAGCATTCTGTATGTTTGGCACCGATGTACGCACCGTATTTCGGAAATGTTATGCGAGTAACAATTAATGGTATTTCAATTGCTATTCCTGTCAATGGACAAACTTTTGAAGTGCCTGAGACATTCGCACGAGAGATTAATCGTAGGCGTGTGGCGATTGACCAACAGTTGTTAAGAGCGCGTATCATGTCCGATGTCTCAAATAACATGGAAGAATCTCCAGGAGAATTATCATTGTTTTAAAATGAGAAAGGGGCAAGGTACTTTAATCCTTGCCCTTTTTACATAGGAGGAATAAACATGACTATACAAAAGATTGTAGATGCCGTCAATGAAAAACTAGGTGGAGAGTTGTTAACTTATGAAGAAATGAAAATCCATCTTGATGCGGTAATTGATGATATCAATGCACAATTGAATTCTTGTTTTCCTGCGTTCTCTGATTTTACATTAACAGATTATCCAGACAAATATCCGAATTATGATTTCTTTCCAGACAAATATATTCGGTCCGTTGTAATTGTAGGAGCAGCTTATCAGTTCTATACCACAGACGAAGAAGGTATTAGCACTGCCACTGCCTATCAATATGAGTACGAACGAAATAAATTCTATATGGTACGAGATTATATTAATCTTATTCCAGAAGAATATCAATGTGATAATCAAGGCTTTGTATATGGTGAAGCACCATCTTATGGTATTGGGAGGTTGTTTTAATGGAAACATTAGATTATAAACAATATTCCAGAAACACAAGAATTCAAACGGTAGAAGAAAACTTTGGGTTAGGTATGCAAAGTACAGATAACCCATTAGCTGAAAGCTATTGTAAATATATGGTTAATATGGATATTAAAGACAGTGGAGAAATATTAACTCCACGTCCAGGATTAAGAACCACTATGGTAGCTACTCGTAGCTTTATGCAGGTTCCCAATCGCTTTGACTACGATGGAGATTCTGCAGGTATGTATCCAGACGGTATTGATCCTTGGAGTTTACAATTAAAAGGCACTCCAGCTTTTGTTGCATACACTAAAGACTTAAATCAACCAACTGAGATAACTGATGAAACAGAGGGGTACACAAGCAAAGGTACACCTTCCAGTAATCGAGAGAGCGCAATTAATGCAGACTTTCCTTTAAAACTAAGTGAAGGTGTATCTGGAGGAACAGTACAAGCCGCACAGGAAGAAAAAGCGTTAATCAATTTTAAAAATGATAAACGTATCAGCTACACTTGTCATCTATTAGATACAGCAGATATGTTGTTTAATGATGCTACAAAGCCAAATAATGTACAAAATTTAAACTATTATAAGCTATATAGTTTAAATAATATCATGCCAGATTTATGTAATGTGTATACATTAGAAGCGGATACAGATGGTGTAAATGAAATACTTATGACAGTGGATATTAATAAACGTGTCTATATTGAGAATAATCCTGAAGACCCAATGTATTACACTCCTGATTTCAAACAAACTACGTATCATTATAGAGGTTTAACAGATGGTGAACGTTATTATCTACAGTATAAGGACTACATCAAAACAAGAATACCTGAGTTATCCGATGGTGTATCCATTCATGGTATACCAGTTCAGTTAGCTATAAATGGAAGTCAAACATTGACGAGACATCTTTATCCTGTTTGTACAGATACTCCAAATGGATTATATTATGTGGGTGGAGATGTAAATAAAAAATATACACAAAGTTACAACCCTATTACAGGACAAACCACTACTGTAGAAACGATTCTAGGAGCTACAGATTATCTATGTGATAAGTCTCATGCAAGCATTACACCAAGAGAATTAACTCCAAAAGAAGCTATGACATGGGGATATAATCTGCTATTAGATAATCCTTATAGCTTTAGTAATGTTCAAACTGGTTCTAAAGGTATTCTAACTGGTTTAATTCCTTATAATGCAGATGGAACTGAGATTGTATTAAATCCTAAGTACAACCAGACTATTACACTAAAGGCATATTATACTGCTCCAAATGGAACGTATTCCTTTAAGTTCCAATGGAAGTCTATTAATAATGACGTATGGAATGATATTGGTACTGTAACTGCTTCCTGTCCAAATGAAGTAGCAATTGCTTTTGTACCTCCTACAGATTACATTGTAGTTAAAGTTGAGATGACTGCACAAAGTGCTTCTGCAATAGACTCGGTAATGGAACTTGGTTTAACCTTTGCGGAAACTACAACTAATAATCTAGCTCCAGTTAAATATAATATTGCTAATTGTAATTGTATGACATGGTTTCAGAATCGCTTAGTCGTAGGAAATGTTAGTTCAGAGTACGCATTAGAAGGGCTTGTAGGACGTAATCCTTATGCAGATGGGCGTAATCTGGTATTCCTCAGTGATATTAATAGCCCAGATTATTTTCCCTATCCTCAGAACTATTTAGAGTTTGATGATGAAGTTATTGCGCTTAAACCATTCTTAGAGCAACTGCTAGTATTTACGAAAACGAAATTATATGTAGTCACTCAGAATGAAGATGGTTTAATTTTTACGCAAAAGTGTATTCAACAGAATCTAGATATTTCTGTATGGGATAGTCATTTGATTCAGGTTGTACAGAATATGGTATTCTTTAAATCAGGCAACTACTTCTATATGGTAGTTCCAAAAACAAATTCTACTACAGGAGAATTACAGATTGCACCTATCTCTAGACCTATTAAGAACTTATTAGATAACTTTAGACCAACCATTTCTGAATTATATAAAACAATTTATAATGCAGATTTACCAGAGTCTTTAGTTACCTATTATAATTTCTTAGATTTTGAAGATGTGCATATGGTTTATGCTTTTGATTGTGGAGATTCCTTACTCAATGTAGATTTACTTTACAATACTCTGAATCGGTCATGGCGTATTTATTTCTTTACAAGTACGAATACGTTACATATGGCAATTCCAGATGCTACAAAACGAGGAACCTATATTCAGATTACAAGAGCAACACAATGGGATGTTCGATATGACACAACAGGAGCATCTACACAAGATCAACCGTTGATTCAATTCTTACAGTTTGTAGATGGTACACAAGCAGATTGGTGCGTTTCTGATTCAGCCAGTTATTTACCGAGTATTTGTTATCGACATTGTTATCATGATTCTGCAACAGGTTCGCTTCATACGATGTCTACGATCGAACGTACTGGCATTGGTTGGAGTAATCTAACTAGAGCTTATAGCAATATGACACACATTCTAAATTATCAATATCTAGATACTGGACAACGTAATCATGGTATTACTTTGAAAAAGAGATACCGAGAATTACAGTTTATGTTAAACAATTTATCTAAAGAAGAATTAACATTCTATACTGGATTCTTAATCGATGGACGTATGCGTACAGGATTCTATAAGTATGAACCGACACAGAATACCGACAGTACCTCTAGTGATTTTGGTGTGATCACTTTAGCCAGGGTGTTGGTTGATGGCACTGTCGCTCCAGATGAAACGGTATTAGGTAAGTGGATGTTAAGTGATAGCATCTTTCCTGAATGTACTTTATTAAAATTACGTATTCCGATTTCAGGTAAAGGGTATGCTCCACGAATGCAATTACTATCCTTAAACGAAAAGAATTATCAAATATACAATATTGTGTGGGTACTCAGGCAAATGAATTCGAGGTGATTTCATGGAAGTAAATTTATTAGACTATGTTCCAGCTTATATTAAACGCACTATTGCAGATAAAGCTGGAGATGTAGTATCTAACACTTATTGGAATGAGTTATTTAATTTACTTATCACACAAGGTGATTATAACTCTGAAACATTAAGTTTGTTAATCGCAAAAGTTAATACTGCAGTTTATACTGAAACAGATCCAACTGTTCCTGCTCATGTTAAAGCAATCTCGGCTGCTGAAATCGCTCAGTGGAATGCAGGTACGATTGGTCCTCAAGGTCCTGTTGGTCCACAAGGACCTCAGGGACCAAAGGGAGATAAAGGCGACACAGGTGCGACAGGAGCTACAGGTGCGCAAGGTCCTAAAGGTGATAAAGGAGACACTGGTGCAACTGGAGCAACAGGCGCAACTGGAGCTTCAGGTGCGACATTTACTCCATCTGTTAGTGTGGACGGATACATATCTTGGACGAATGATAAAGGTTTGGCAAATCCGACCACAATCAATATTAGAGGTCCTCAAGGAGATGTTGGATCGACTGGACCTACAGGAGCAACTGGTCCCACTGGTCCAGCAGGTACTAACGGTACAGATGGTGCAACCTTTACGCCTTTTGTAGATACAAATGGTAATATTTCTTGGACAAATAATAAAGGATTAACAAATCCTACTCCACGAAATATTAAAGGACCACAAGGTGAAAAAGGTGCAGATGGTACTGGTGTTACAATTCTTGGAAGCTATGAAACCTTAGCAGCTTTACAAGCGGCACATCCAACAGGTAACGCAGGAGACAGTTATCTAATAGCTGGTGACTTATATGTTTGGTCTACTACAGCATCTGATTGGATGAATGTCGGTACAATCCAGGGACCACAAGGACCTAAAGGAGATACTGGTGATACTGGACCACAAGGTCCACAAGGTGTAAAAGGAGATACTGGAAGTAAAGGTGACAAAGGTGATAAAGGTGATCCAGCTACGGTCAATGGTAAAACTCCTGATGCAAATGGAATTATCACATTATATGGCACAGATATTGCAACCAGTTCTTCAGATACTACAACAGTGGCTTCAGCATTGGCGAATAAACAATCTAAGATTACTGCTGAAGGATATCTTATTGGTAATGGTGCAGGTGGCGTAGTAGGTTCACCACTTACAGTTAATATGGTATCCGCTAATTCGGCAGGAAACATTCTTTTGACGGGCGCAAATTTAGACGTTAATTCTCTTGATAATCGTACTGTATCGGATGCAATTAACAGTTTAAACGAAAATAAACAAGACATGATTACAGCAAAGGGAATTCTAAAAGGAGATGGGAACGGTACTGTGTCTGTTGCATCATCATACATAGATTATCAATCAGTCATTAATTCTGTCGGGATTCTGAAAGGATTTGGAGGTGGAGATGTAGGTACTGCAACAGCAGGAACTGATTATGCGACTCCGGCACAAGTTAATGCAAAGCAAAACACGATCACAGCAAGCGGAATTTTAAAAGGGAATGGTAGCGGAACAATATCTGCCGCTGTTGCAGGAACAGACTATGCTACACCAACCACTAATCTGTTATGGAGTGGAGTTAAACTAATGAATCCAAATACAGATCAAAACATAACCTTATCTCAAGCTGTCAGTAAACAAAATAAAGGAATAGTTCTAGTATTTTCTGAATACGACCCCTCTACAAATAAAGTGGGGAACTCTATGGTAAGTAGTCATTTTGTTTCAAAATATGAAGTATCGGCACTATCAGGAGTAGGTCATCTGTTTACTACGTTTACTACATGGGGTAAAGCAATGTCAAAATACTTATACATAACCGACACTACAATCAGGGGACATGATGTAAACGACAACGCTGGAACGGCAATCTGTGGAATACTATATGACAACACGTACTTTGTTCTACGTTATGTTATCGGGGTATAAAGCTAAAAAGTAGAAAAACGAAATATTGAAATAGCATAGGGGTGATATTAAAGTGGAGGAAGCTGTGATTGTAGCAGTTCTATCACTTATAGGCACACTGGTTGGATCTTTTAGTGGAATTATAACTGCGAACAAATTAGTCAATTATCGATTGCAGCAGCTTGAATGTAAAGTCGAAAAGCACAATCAAGTCATTGAACGTGTTTATAAGCTTGAAAAACATGAAGCTGTGGTCGATGAGGAAATAAAGGTTACCAATCATCGGATTGACGATCTGGAAGAAGCACATAAATGAAAGGAATGATTGTTATGAATTTAGAATTTTTAAGTGAGTATTTTGTACCTGTCATTATTGGCATCTGTCTTTGCGTAGGATACGTGGTAAAGAAATGGGTAAAAGATGTCGATAACAAATACATACCCACCATAAACGCAGTGCTAGGTATCATTCTGGCGATTGTAATGAATCTGCACAGTATTGATGTCAGCGTAATCCTTTGCGGTCTTGCAAGCGGACTGGCTGCTACAGGTATGCATCAAGCATTCAAACAGTTTATTGAAAACGATGATGAAGATATTTAAATTAATCTTCTCTTGTTTTTAATACCAGGATTTGCTATACTTAAAGTAATAGATAAAGCCTTTAAGCAAAGTCCTTAAAGGCTTTATCACAGATTAAATAGGAGGAATCTATTATGAAAATTTCTATATTGGTAGGACATGGTAAAGGAACTCTTGGTGGATATGATCCTGGAGCTTGTGCTAATGGAAGCCAGGAATTTCAGATCGCTAAAGAAATTGCACGCTATGCAGAAGAACATTTAAGAACCATGTATGATTGTTCTACAGAACTGATTAACTATAATGCAGATAAATCTTTGAATCAACGAATCGCTCTATATAAGAAAAAAGGCAGTACTGATTTTCTTGCAGAGATTCATTTGAATTCTTATAAGAATACTACTGCTAAAGGTACTGAAGTGTGGTATTATAAAGGAGATGCAACTGGAAAATCCTATGCAGAAAACATTGAACGGAAACTTGTATCTGCCTTAGGAACTACTTCTCGTGGAGCTAAAGCAGCTACCAGTCAGTTCGGTATTATTAAAAAGACAGCTCCTACAGCAGTGCTTGTTGAAACTTGTTTTATTTCTTCCCCTACAGATTTAAATAAAGTAAGTACCGCCACAGGTAGAAAGACTGCTGGTATTGCGATTGCAGAAGGAATTGCTACGGCTGCAGGACTCTCTAAGAAAAAAGTAGTTCTTCCAGACGTGTTAAAAGTTTCAGGATTTAAGACGATTCAAGAGATCGAAACTCTTGCAGCTAAACTCAAAGCTGAAGGATACACTTGCACAAGATAACTTTGTAAAGGAGTGATATTATGGCAGGAACAAGATATTTTTCGTACACTCCTGCGAAGGCACAACTAAAAGGGGCTGCTGAACTGTCATCCCTTTATGGTAACATCGACTATGATGAAGCCAGTATTAAAAAGAAATTTGACACTGCAACCAATGATGCTTATAAAGTAAAACAGAAAGAGTATCAACAAGCAGAAAACGCATATTATGATCAAATGGCTAATCAACAATTTTCTACGGTCGATGCAATTCGTAGGGCTAATGCACAGGCTATTGCTAGTGGAGCAACCAAAGGAATGCAAGCTGCCAATGAACTTAGTGCAGTGTTAGGTTTACAACAAGAAGCTGCCACAGGAGCGACTACGTTAGCCACAGATAGACAAAAGATTATTGATGAACACGTAGCAGCCTTAAGTCAGAATGCAGTAGATGCATTAAGTGCTGCTAATGAAGCTAAGTTGAAACTAGGTACGTTAGGTTCAGATATCTATGCTTCCGATGTTCAACGACTTGCTGCTTTAGACGCTTATTGGCAAGGTTTAGAAGAAGCTGCTGCTGCCTTAGAGGGACAGAGATATGCTGCTGATAAAGCTGCTGCTGCTCAAGTTGATGCAGCTAAAGCAACTGCAAATGCACAACAAGCTTATTCAGAAGCTCTGTACAAAAAGGATCCTGTAGCTTGGGCTATGCAGGTAATGGGCTTAGACTTAGAAACAGCGAAAGCATACATTGCTGATAAAAACAAAGTCGATGCCATTACTACAGCAGCTCCAGTACGTAGTGCTAATAATAATAATAATAATAATAATAATAATGGAATCTCGGATTTCCTAAGTTTATTTATGACTGATAAACAAAAACAGCAGTTAGGATTACTACCGACAAATACAACTTCTGATTTTATTGGACCACAAAAAGTAGTACCTAGAAATAATCTCACATCAAGTAGGATTACTTCAGGTTATAAATGGTAATAGGAGTGTAATAGTATGGCTAATAAACAAGATATTACAAACTCATACTTATCTGTAGGTCGCGTGAAACCTGTAGGAACTTCCCTACAGGTTTCTCCTATAACTTCATTATCTACAAAAGAAACAAAGCAGACTACAACAGATGTAGGTTTAGCAGACTATAATGATCCGAAACAGATAAATTCTTTAGCGGACATTATTATGAATGCTCAGATTAAAAAACAAAAGTACGGTGGTCCCGACAATATTTATTTAAATAATCTATTGAATACAATTCCTGCAACAGTGGATTATCTTAAAGATTATATCGTTAAGCCAATTGTGTCTGGTCGTGTTGATTATCTCGGATTAAATCTATTAACAAATCTACAGGAAACTGCGGATATTGTTGCTAATCCAACTAAAGGATTTATTATGGGTTTACCTGAAGGTAAAGCTATTGAAAACGTTTTATCAGCAAATGGATTTTCTGAAGAAGGACGTAAGAACTTTGATTGGGATAGTGGTAGCATAGTCGGAGACATTATCTTAGAAACGTTATCTGATCCTTTAAACTATATATCCTTTGGTGCAAAAGCTGCAGCTTCTACCGCAGTTAAAGGTGCAGCTAAAAATATCGCTAAAGAAGTAGGAAATGAGACTGCTGAAACAGTAATCAAAAAAGCAGCTAAAGGTTTTGTTCGCGGAAAGTATGATACTTTAACTGAGGGTATTGAACAAGTAAATAAAACACTTGGGCATAATGTATTATCTCGTTGGTATGGAAAAAATATAAAAGCTTTAGACGTAATAGAATTAGATCAAGTAGCTAAACGTGCATCTAAAGAAATTAATCACACTGTATTAAATACAATTGGTCAAACCTATAAAGCTTTAAATCTAGTAGATGATGTTATCGCAAAAGCTAGTCTATCTTTTCTACCTGGTTTAGTGTTAGGTCAGGCAGTGGCTGGTGGAGTCAAGGCTTATAAACAATCAAAATATGCTAAAGTAATTAGATTGTTTAATGCGACAGGACGATCTTATTCTTCAAAGGATATCACATTACAAGATATTGAAACAGTATTAAAAGCCGCTGAAAAAGAAAATTTATTAGAAGAAGCACAACAATTATCCATTGTCGGGTTATATAATGATTTAAAAACTGTGAAAGGAATCATATATGATTCAGCAGATGCCGCACAAATTATCAAAAAGCTTGATGACTATACCCAAATGAAACATAAACTTTCATTTGAAGATTACAGACTTAAAGTAATTGAATTAGCCAAAACAACAGGTTGGGATTCTGCGGCTAATGGTTTACAAGCTACATTTGATAATCTATCTAAACGTTTAGAACTAGAGCAACAGCAACGAGATATTTTAGTACAATATCAAGATAAATATATCCGTGAGTTTTTAAACCATCAAGAACAGTTAGCACGTACTTCAGAAGAAGCAGCTCAAATTTATCAAACAGTTTTAACGCAGTATAACTTAATAAAGGCAAGTGATGCTGATCAAAGTATTCAATTTGATGGACTTATTAATATTCTAAAACAATATATTTCAGATACTCCGTTTGATAAGACTATGAAGAACGTAGGAGATACAACCTATCAAAAAATGTTAGCTGATTTACAGAGCGCACACACGCTTAGGGTGTCAGAGATTTCTAAACGACAACAGGATATTGAGCAGGAACTTCTAGAATTAAAACGTTTGATTAAACGAAAAGAGTATAAGCAGACTCAGTTACGTAAGAAAGGACAGGACACTACAGAGATTCACGAAGAACTTGAACATCTGCGTATGACTCGTTCCGCATTAACAGATACCGTAAATAGATATACAGAACTACATAATCAAGAATTAAACACAGTTACACGAGAGTACTATGCGGCTGTAAAGGAATTACAAAAAGCCTTGACTCAGAAATCAAGAGCAGTTTATACTAGCTTAAAAGCTGAAATTCCAACGGCACAAGAGATCGTAGATACGCTTCAGCTTTTAGAAAAAGAAGGATTAATTACACACGTTCCTGCAGGTATAGTTGATTATACTCAACGGTTACGCTTTTTAAAAGTCAGCGAAATTGCACAGAACTTACCATTGCTTGAAGCAATTAATCCAGTATTACAGCTTTATCGAACTGTTATGGACAGTCCAGCACAACGTAAGTACTTAGGTGAAGTATTTAAAAATCTATCTGAAGAAGGTAAGGAGAATGCGATTAAGACTTTTAAAGGTCTGGCACAACTTGAAAGCGTAAAAGAAATATATTATACGTTACTTTCTGAAGATCCAGAGTACATGCTAAGAGATGTATCCGCAAAACTTCGTGCAGACTTATTAGATATACTATCACATCCTGAGTATACTTCTCGAACCATATCAGAATTACAAGACGATCCGAATTTTATTCCCAGCGTTATAGAAAAGTTAGATACTACACAGATTACAAGAGCTGAAGAAGATCTGATCAGTGTTCAAGCAACAAACAAACTAGAACATTTAATGAAAACAACTGGGTTATATAAGGACGGTGCGGATTATACAGATATTAAAACACGTGTAGAAGCCTTAGAAGAACTGTATAATCTACAAACAGAACGACATAAGCTCCCTATTTTCTTAGATGTTGAAACGGATCCAGCAGGAAACCTAATTAAGTTTGCTTATAAACTTCCGAATCAACCAGTTATAGTTGTACAGAAAAGTACTTCTGGAGAAACTGCACTTGAGTTAATGCGCGTTACTGAATATACTGCTTTTAAAGAAGGTATTAAAAAACAAGACAGTAAGTTTGTGACCTTTGGGATTTATCAAAAACGAATGCAGGATTTAAAACGACAGGCTTATATGCATATCGATATGTTAATATCTCAAGCACAAGAAAAGTATTTAACTGTAGATAAGTTTATTGTAGATAACAATCCTCCGCATGATATCCAGTTATTTAATCGTGCAGTGGCACCATTAAAAAGACTACGTGCACATGCGAAGTATGTTTTCGGTAAATATCAACAACCGTTTGAATTAAATAAAGTATTTAATCCAAACACAGTTGATACAAATATAAAAGCACAGATAGCTGAGTGGTTGCGGAAACAGTTATACAATACTTCCTATAATAAAGATATAGATTATAAATGGTTAGAGTTACCAGATCATGAGACTTTAACAAAAAGCTTAGTAATGTTCCAGAACACTAATTACAGTGATGTGGTTAACAAAGCTTTTGAAGATTATGGCAAAGTAATGGATTCTAATAGAGCGATGTATAACTTAGTAACAGACTATCAACTCAGCACAGATCGCCACGCCTATGCAAAGTTACTACAGCTACAGCAAGACAAACGTTTTCCTATCTTATCTACACAATCTCCTACATCTTCTGGAGCAGCACAACGTTTTATTAAAATCACTAAGGCGTTAAAACCAGATGTTGTTGCTAGAAGTACTGCGGCTGCAGCTTCAGCATATGAACTTAGTAAAGATTGGATTATAGGAGGTTATGAATTATTAACAGACTTTGTTCAAGATGCGGAAGAAAAATGTGGTGCTGATTATTTTTATCATCTCTTAGAAGCAAATAAACAAGCTCTAGGTTTAGATGCGCTTCATGCAGAAAACACTGTTGATGCCTATATTTTGTTACGATATATTAACGCTGCTTATGAAAACCATATATATGATGAAGTGGTTGAAGATGTTACTAAACAATTAGAAGCACACTCTGTTTTATTAGATTCTAAAAACTTAATCAGTTATCCAAAAATAAACTATGTGCCAGTTGAATTGTTCTCTAAAGATATGAACTTAATGCGTGTAGAAAAAGAGTTAACTCATACAGCGATTATGAATGGAGACTTAACAGCGGCTTTACAAGATGTAGGTTATGTTTTAGAAAAACAGGCTATGTCAAATAAGAAAGCATTTGAATTACACGCTATGATGCGTCCATTATTACCTGCGATTAATAAATATAATGCAATTTATGAAGTAGAAGAAAATATGCTTCAACCATTATTAACTAACCGTAGACGTTTTAATGATGATTTACAAATTCAAATGTTTGAAAAAGTAGCTGAATACTCTCCGAAAGACTTTTTAAGTTTCTTAGTACATAAAGCTATGGGTAGAATCACGTTCTCTTTAGATGATATGAATACAGATAGAATGTTACAAGCATGGCAAAAGATTTTATCTAATGCTTCAGAGCTTAAAAAACTAGGCATAACCATCGATTACGATGGACCTAGGGTATTTATATCTCTTTCAGATAAGTGGACTGCAGACGCTTTGAGAGCTGTTCCTGATGTTGATGTACCAGAATTAAATTTCGGAACAGTGCGACAGTTCTATAATTCTGACGATGCAGAGACAATCCTAAACGTAATTCGTACTATGGAAGCATTCACAAAAGAAGCAAATTCTTTATCTATCAAGAATGCTTTAGGAGACTTAGGAGATATTGACTACTATAAAAAGTTAGACGATAAGATTCCAGAAAACATTTATAAAAAGACTTTAAGTAGTAGGCAAGTTATGCAAGCATTTCCAGATAAAAAGTTTTCCTTTGGTTACAGTAATCTAGGATTAACTTCCAGTGTGCGTGATTTTGATTCTTTCTATTCTTCAGATATTATTAAACGTTATGCTAAAACAGCTCAGGTTATGGCACGTGCTGCTGAAACTAAGATTCAATTACGTGAAGTATTCTTTGATGAATCATTCTCTTTAAAAGATTTGATATTGTTTGACGAATTTAGTGATGCAGAAATCCTTGAAGCATTAAGACGTTCACCACAGTATACTCTTTGTGCTTTAGTTACAGATGCCAATGGTGTTGAAAAAGTAATTAAGTTCGATCCAAAATACTTGACAGATTTAAAAGCTGCTAGAAATTTAAATCCTGTATTGCTACCTACTACGTTTTATAATCAGTTTCAAAATGTTATTAATAAATTTGAATTACCTGAAGGACCATTAACTCTATGGAATAAAATATTATACTTATATAAAGTAGGATATTTGTTCTCTGCTGGGGCTATGTTTCGTAACTTGGCTGAAGGTATTTATAAAAACATGATGGAAACTGGAGAAGTAGGAGATATGGCTAGAGCTTATTATAAAGCTAATGAGCTATTTAATCTCTATGAAAAGACATATCGTGACATCATTATGGTTGATGAAGCTCCTGTAGCTAGAATGAAAGATCTTCCTGATACAGCCAGAATGACGGATGATAAAGTAACAAAATATTTTAAGAGTGATAAAGCTGTATTGACCAAAGAAGAATTCTTTAAGTTGCATGAGGTTATTGGTAACTTAGGAATTGGTATGTCTAAAGAACTGCAAAATTATTTCTTTAGAAATTCAGCAAAAGAAAAGAGTATGTGGTCAACGATTCTTGGTTGGACTGGGAATATGTTATCTCCACACAGTAAGATAGAACAGCTAAACCGTTTAGCGTTGTACCTTATTAAAAAAGATCAAGGATTTGCTGATATTGAAATCTTTGATAGAATAGGTAGAGCACATATTGATATGGAATCAAAGACTAAAGTAGACCACATTATGTCTTTGATATTCCCATTCTACACATTTGCTACAAAGAACATGGCATACTATATGGAGTTGTTAAATAAGAATCATTTCTTATACAGGTTACTGACAGATATTATGACTCCTGTATTAGATTTAGATGATAGAAACTTTGAAGAACTCGCATATAATCGAAGTCTCTCTTATCAGATTCTAGCAGGTAACGTAGTATTTGAAAACGATGTAGTATTTAAAATTAATCCTTCATTTATGGATGTGTTCAATAATTTAGCTACACCTATTAAAGCTGTAAAAGATAAATTAGCTGCTCCTATTACGCTACCATTTGAATTAGCTGCGGATGATGCAGATGTTACTAAGCTGTTAGTTGAGAATATTCCTATGCTTGGTACTTGGCTGCAACGAGTAAACTCAGCTAAAGGTTATATGGAGCGTACAAACAACAATCCATTAAATATGATTCCTACATTGTTTGGTGCTGTAAAACGTTACACTCCTAATACTACACAAAAGCAATATCCTACAGGCTTCGGACGACAAAGTAAACGTAAACTTCGTGTAGCTGGCGTACAAAAAGTAAAACCTGTGACGGCTAAGTTTAATGGAACAACTTACACTAGACGTAACTACACTCCTAGTACTTATAGGTATAGACGTTACAATAATTACAGGCGTTACACACCTAACCTATACAAGCAGTTTTATACTAACTCAGGACGTAGCAGAGCTGAATTATTATATCGAAACAGTGATCAGCGTTTAGCTCAACGGTTTAGAATTCGATACAGGATTCAGTATATGCGAAACCTTATGACTGTCTCTTATACACATCTCCGAGCCCACGAGACTCGACGTCATCTC
>OWIO01001169.1_pt1 | contig 21101 bp, 17 predicted proteins | sample 1733011 | NCBI WGS metagenome assembly OWIO01 (sample SAMN05065779, study PRJEB22554) | human gut metagenome | biome: ENVO:2100002; feature: ENVO:00000062; material: ENVO:00002003 | host: Homo sapiens | place: USA | reverse complement strand
GCGCGCGGCAGACTGCAATCCCCTTGTCAAAAAGTAATACTTTTTGACAGTCTCAGGGCCGGCGCTCCTAGATAGGAGCGCCGGCCCTGTAAAAAATATACGTATGTGCTTATGCCTCGAGCTGCTGCGTGACCCATGCGATCTGCGCCTCGACGCTCGGCACGGACGTGCCGCCGTAGGACACGCGCCGCGTGACGCAGTTTTTGAGGTCGATGGCGGCATACACGCCGTCGTCAAAGAGGTCACTGAAGGTCTGAAACGTCTCGAGCGGCAGCTTTTCGAGCACGGTGTCATGCGCGATGCAGTACGCCACGAGCTCGCCGGAGATCTTGTACGCGCTGCGGAAAGGCAGCCCCTTCGTGACGAGATAGTCGGCAAGGTCGGTCGCGTTGAGGAAGCCCGTCTGCGCCGCGTGGAGCATCTTGTCGGCGCGCACAGTCATGGTCGCGAGCATCGGCGCCATGACGCGCAGACACATCTTCACGGTGTCGACCGCGTCGAACACGGCCTCCTTATCCTCCTGCATGTCCTTATTATATGCCAGCGGCAGGCCCTTGAGCGCCGTGAGCATGGCGATGAGGTCGCCGTAGACGCGGCCGGTCTTGCCGCGCACGAGCTCGGCCATGTCGGGGTTTTTCTTCTGCGGCATGATCGACGAGCCGGTCGTGTAGCTGTCCGAGAGCTGCACGAACTGAAACTCCCAGCTCGACCAGAGCACCAGCTCCTCGCTCAGGCGCGAGAGGTGCATCATCTCGATGGCGTAGGCATCGAGCAGCTCGACGCAGAAGTCCCGGTCGGACACGCCGTCGAGACTGTTGCGCGCCACGTCGTCAAAGCCGAGCTGTTTGGCCTCAAAGAACCGGTCGGTGTCATACGTCGTGCCGGCGAGGGCGCAGCAGCCGATGGGCGAGACGTTCATGCGCTTGACGGCGTCGCGCATGCGGTCAATGTCGCGCAGGAGCATCATGGCATAGGCCATCAGGTGGTGGCCGAAGGTGATGGGCTGCGCGCGCTGCAGGTGCGTGTAGCCAGGCAGGATGTCGCCCTTGTGCGCCTCGGCCTGCTCCACGAGCGCCGCGAGCACGTCCTTCGTCAGCGCGATGATGTCGTTCGTTTCGCTGCGCAGGTACATGCGCAGGTCGAGCGCGACCTGATCGTTGCGCGAGCGGGCGGTGTGCAGCTTCTTGCCGAGGTCGCCGATGCGCGCGGTGAGCACCTGCTCGACAAACATATGGATGTCCTCGCACGCGGGGTCAATGGCGAGCGCGCCGCTGTCCAGATCGTCGAGGATGCCCTGCAGCGCGTCGATGATCGCGTCGGCGTCCGCGGAAGGCAGGATGTGCTGCGCGCCGAGCATCGCCGCGTGCGCCATGCTGCCCGTGATGTCCTCACGGTACATGCGGCTGTCGAAGCGGATGGAGGAATTGAAATCGTCCGCGACCGGATCGGTCACGCCGGCCGTGCGGCCCGCCCACATTTTTGCCATGGTGATGGTCTCCCTTCGTGCGTTATCTCCACAGAGAACCGCTTCGCTGGGTTCTCTGTGGAAAAGCTGCGGCTCGCTGCAGCGCACGCGCCATGCGCGCACGTTTGCGAGCCGAGCGGTATTTTCTCCGCCGTACACGCCGCCGGAGAAAATGATCGGAATTTCTTTGCGCCTGCGGGCGCAAACTCTGCGAGGCTTTTGGAACGATCTTCCCGCGCCGGGGGGCCCGGCGCGGGGAGAAAATCTTACGATATATTTATTGTACCGCTTACATGCTCTTGCCGTCAACCTTCGCCTGCACGGCGATCGGCAGACCGTAGAGCTGGATGAAGCCGGCGGCGTCCGCCTGATTGTAGTCGCTCGCGCCGAAGGTGGCGATCTCCTCGGAGTACAGGGAGTACGGGCTCCAGACGCCGGCGTTGATGATGTTGCCCTTGTAGAGCTTGAGCCGCACCGTGCCGGTGACGTGCTCCTGCGTCTTGGTCACGAACGCGCTGAGCGCCTCGCGCAGCGGCGTGAACCACTGACCGTTGTACACCAGCTCGCCGAAGGTCACGGCAAGCTTCTGCTTTTCGTGCATGGTCATCTTGTCGAGACAGAGCGTCTCGAGCACGCTGTGCGCCTTGTAGAGGATCGTGCCGCCCGGCGTCTCATACACGCCGCGGCACTTCATGCCGACGAGCCGGTTCTCCACAATGTCCAGAATGCCGATACCGTTGGCGCCGCCGAGCTCGTTGAGCTTGAGGATGATGTCCTTGGCGCTCATCTGCTTGCCGTCGAGTGCGACGGGCTTGCCCTGCTCGAAGTCGAGCGTGACATAGGTCGGGGCGTCGGGTGCGTCGATCGGGCTCACACCCAGCTCGAGGAAGCCCGGCTTCTCATACTGCGGCTCGTTGCCCGGATCCTCCAGATCGAGACCCTCATGGCTCAGGTGCCAGAGGTTCTTGTCCTTGGAGTAGTTGGTCTCGCGGCTGATCTTCAGGGGCACGTTGTGCGCCTCGGCGTAGGCGATCTCCTCCTCACGCGACTGGATGTCCCACTCACGCCACGGGGCGATGATGGGCATATCGGGTGCGAAGTGCTTGATGGCCAGCTCAAAACGCACCTGATCGTTGCCCTTGCCGGTGCAGCCGTGGGCGATGGCGTCCGCGCCCTCCTTCTGGGCGATCTCGACCAGCCCCTTGGCGATGCACGGGCGCGCGTGGCTCGTGCCGAGCAGGTACTCCTCGTAGATCGCGCCGGCCTGCATGGTCGGGATGATGTAATCGTCGACGTATTCGTCCGTCAGGTCGAGCACGTAGAGCTTCGACGCGCCGGTCTTGATGGCCTTTTCCTCCAGACCGTCGAGCTCGTCGGCCTGACCGACGTTGCCGGACACGGCAATGACTTCGCAGTTGTTGTAGTGCTCCTTCAGCCACGGGATGATGATGGACGTATCCAGCCCGCCGGAGTAAGCAAGGACGACTTTTTTGATATCTTCTTTTTTCATAATGGGTACCTCCATTGATTATTCATTCATAAGATGTGCATATTATTCACCTTTTTCGCGCAAATGTCAACCCACCATCTGCATAAAATTCGCCGAAAGAATCATATTCTTTCCGTTATATTCACAAAAACGGGGTGTTTATACGCGCTTTTCCGCACTGCGTCGCCTGTAAACGGCAGTGAAATATGCATTCGCGCGAATATTTCCGCAGCCGCCGGCCGATGTACGCTCCGCTCGAACGGGCCGTTTTTTGCCCGCATGCCAAAAAATGTGTAAAAAGCCGCCGCGCCCACTTTTCAAGCGCCGCGTCACGCGGTATAATGAGAAGATACCATATAATAATAATCGCCTGCCGCCCTGCGCGGGGCGGCAAATCACGCACAAAGGAGCACTGCATATGCAATGGATCGAAGTGTCCGTCCCCACACGCAGCGATGAGATCGACGACGTCTGCGCGCAGCTGGCCGAGCTGGGCGCCGGCGGCATGGTCGTGGAGGATGAGGCGGATTTTCAGGACTTTCTCGAGCACAACCACCAGTATTGGGACTACGTCGACGACGCGCTCGAGGCGCAGTTTCGCGGCGTGTCGCGCATCAAGTTCTACCTCTCGGACGATGACGACGGCCGCGCGCAGCTGGAAACCATCCGCGCCGGCATCGGCCGCGAGCTGACGACCGCGACCGTGCGCGACAGCGACTGGGAGAATAACTGGCGGCAGTACTATCAGCCGATCGAAGTCGGTGAAAAGCTCGTCGTTGTGCCCGAATGGCTCGATGCGCCGGCGGACGGGCGCGTCGCGCTGCGGCTCGATCCTGGGCTCATCTTCGGCACGGGCAGCCACCCCACAACGCGCATGTGCCTCGCCGCGCTTGAGCAGTACGCCGGCGCGGGCAAGACCGCGCTCGACCTCGGCTGCGGCAGCGGCATTCTCGGCATCGGGGCGCTGCTGCTCGGCTGCGCACACGTCACCGGCTGCGACATCGACCCCAAAGCGCCCGAGGTCGCGGCGGGCAACGCCGCGCTCAATGGCTTTTATGACGACCGGTTCTCCGTCTGCGCGGGCGACATCCTCGCCGATGCCGGACTGCGCCGGGATCTCGGCACGGGGTATGATCTCGTGCTGGCAAACATCGTGTCCGACGTCATCATCCCGCTGGCCGCGCACGCCCCGGCATTTCTCGCCCCGGGCGGCACGTTCATCTGCTCGGGCATCATCGACGGGCGCGAGGATGAGGTGCGCGCCGCCATCGAGCGCGCGGGCTTCACGGTCACGGCGCACGACAGCCTTGAGGAGTGGCACTGCTTCACGGCCACGCTTGCATGACGGCGCGGCTGGCAGCCTGACCAAACACGAAGCCACTTTTTTATGCACTTTGACCGGCGCAGCGCGCCCGTCCGGAAAGAGAGAACTGCGATGAAATACGCCTTTGACAACGCCAATCTGATCGACGGCACACAGGATATGCGCGTGCAGCCGGGGCTGTGCGTGCTCACGGACGGCGAGACGATCACGGACATCGTGCCCGCCGGCACCGCGCCGGCGGGGTACGCGCGCATCGACCTGCACGGGCGCTACCTGCTGCCGGGGCTGATCAATATGCACGTGCATCTGGCCGGAAACGGCAAGATCCAGAAAAAGCAGCGCGATCTGGAAACGCTCGTGCGCCGCATCCTTTCAAACCCCGTCTCGCGCGCGGTGGCCTACCGCATGGTGTGCTCCTTTGCGCGCACCGAGCTGCTCGGCGGCGTGACGACGATCCGCACCGTCGGCGGGCTGGACACGTTCGACACGCGCCTGCGCGACGAGATCCGCACCGGCCGCCGCGTCGGGCCGCGCGTGCTCGCGGCGAACGAGGCCATCTCCGTCCCCGGCGGGCACATGGCGGGCTCGGTCGCCATCGCGGCCAGGACCGTTGACGAGGCGCTCGCACAGGTCGACGCCGTGCACGCGCAGGGCGCGGACCTCGTCAAGCTCATGATCACCGGCGGCGTCATGGACGCGACCGAGCGCGGCATGCCCGGCGAGGTGAAAATGCCGGCTGAGATGGTGCGCGCCGTGTGTGAGCGCGCGCACGCGCTCGGCTACACCGTGGCAGCGCACACCGAGTCCACGGAGGGCGTGCGCATCGCACTGCAAAACGGCGTCGACTCCATCGAGCACGGCGCAAAGCCGGACGACGAGATCCTGCGGCTGTTTCAGGAGCGGGGCGCATTTTTGTGCGCAACGTTCTCGCCCGCGCTGCCGTATGCACGCTTTGACCGCGCGGTCACGCACCTGACCGAGGACGAGCTGTTCAACGGCCGCGTCGTCTTTGACGGCATGATCGCCTGCGCGAAGGCCGCGCTCGAGCACGGCATCCCCGTCGTGCTCGGCAACGACACGAGCTGTCAGTGGGTCGCGCAGTATGATTTCTGGCGCGAGCTGTGCTATTTCCACGAATACGCCGGCGCGTCCAACGCCTGCGCGCTCTACTGCGCCACCGGTCAGAGCGCGCGCATGGCAGGGCTCGGCGACGTGACCGGCACGCTCCGCCCCAGCCTGTGCGCCGATATGCTCGTCACGAGCGAAAACCCGCTCGCGGATCTGCGCGCACTGCGCACGCTCGACATGGTCGTCGCGCGCGGCCGGATCATCGACCGCCCGCGGCCGAAACGCAATGCCCGGCTCGATGCCGGACTCGACACCCTGCTCACCTGAGCGGGGAATCCCATACCTTATATAATATTCAGGTGATGTTATGAAAGCGCTCTCACAACCGCTGTTTGCCTCCCTGCGGGGCTATGACCGGCAACAGCTCGGACCGGATCTGTTTTCCGGCGTGCTCATTGCGCTGCTGTCCATCCCGATCTCCATGGGCTATGCCCAGCTGGCGGGTCTGCCGCCGGTCTACGGTCTGTACGGGTCGCTGATCCCGATCCTGCTCTTTGCGATGCTCAGCACGACGCGGGAATTCATCTTCGGCGTGGATGCCGCGCCCGCCGCCATGATCGGCGCGGTGCTCGCCTCGCTCGGCGTCACAGCCGGCAGCGCGGAAGCCATGCGCATCGTGCCGGTGCTGACGCTCTACGTCGCGCTGTGGCTGGCAGTGTTCGCGCTCGTGCGCGCGGACAGGGCCGTCGATTACATCTCCGAGCCCGTCATGGGCGGGTTCATCAGCGGCGTCTGCTGCGAGATCATCCTCATGCAGGTGCCGAAGCTGCTCGGCTCGGGCACGGGCACGGGCGAGCTGTTCGAGCTGCTGGGGCATATTTTTGACGCGGCAAAGACCGTCAACCTGCCGACCGCCGCGCTCGGCTTCGGGACACTGGCGATCCTGCTGCTTGCGCCGCGCAAGTGGCCGAAGGTGCCATGGGTGCTGGTGATGATGGTGCTCGGCGGGCTGCTCGGCGCGTTTGCGCCGCTGGCCGACCGGGGCGTGGCGCTGCTGGCCGCCGTGCCGCGCGGATTGCCGAAGCCCGTGCTGCCGGATCTCACGGCGCTGCCGTTTACCGAGGCTCTCGTGGCGACGCTGCCGGTCGCGGCCGTGATCCTGGCCGAGACGCTGCTGGCCTCGTCCGGCACGGCGCAGAAAAACGGCTACCGGCTCAACGGCCGCCGCGAGATCGCGGCCTACGCCGTGTGCAACGTCGCCGCCGGGCTCGTCGGCTGCTGCGTCGTGTCTGGCAGCGTGTCGCGCACGGCGGTCAACGAGCGCAGCGGCGGAAAAACGCAGCTCGTGTCCGTCACGGCGAGCGTGACCATGCTGCTCGTGCTGCTCTTCGCCACGCCGCTCATCCGCTTTTTGCCCGTGCCGGTGCTGACGGCCATCGTCGTCAACGCGCTCATCGGGGCGACGGAGTTCGGCATCGCGCGGCGGCTCTGGCGCGTCAACCGCGTGGAGCTCGGCATCTTCGCCGGGGCGTTCCTCGGCGTGCTGCTGCTCGGTGCGATCAAGGGCGTGCTCGTGGGCATGGTGCTGTCGTTTGTCGACGTGCTCATGCGCGCCGCAGCGCCGCAGCGCACCTTCCTCGGTACGCTACCGGGCAAGTCCGGCTTCTTCCCGATCGACCGCGTCAGCGGGGTGCAGCCGCTGCCGCACATCGTGCTCTACCGCTTCAGCGGCAGTCTGTTCTTTGCAAACATCCGCCGCTTTCAGGAGGACATCGAGGGCGCGCTGCAGCCCGACACGCAGGCCGTCATCGTCGACGGCAGCGCCGTCGTGAGTGTGGACATCACCGCCTGCGACCGGCTCGTCGCGCTCAACCGCAAGCTGCGCGCGCAGGGCGTGCGCTTTTATCTGACCGAGCACATCGGCGAGGTCAACGACCAGCTGCGCCACTTTGAGGCCGGCGAGCTCATCGAGACCGGCGCCGTGCGCCGCACGATCCGCGGCGCGCTGCGCGACGCCGGCGTGACGCTCGACCCCGGCAGCTCATATCAGAAGATCCCCGGCAACATGGACGACATCCGCCAGCTGCAGGAGCTTGAGTGGCTCTACGGTGCGGACGCGGAGGTGCAGATCGAACGCAACGTCCAGCTCATGCTCGCACGCATGCGCACAACGGACGACGTGCGCGCGCGCCGCGCCATGCTCGAGCACTTCCTCAACGAGGACTTCCACTTCGGCAGCATTGACGCCGACGAGGTGCTGCTGCATCTCGAGGGACACACGGACGAGCTGGCCGAGCTGCTCGAAAACTCCGAGGACGACGTGTTCACCGACCTCGAGGTCGAGCGCGACAGCCTCATCGACCGCGTCGAGCAGGACTATCCCGAGCTGGTCGAGCACGTGCGCGAGCGCCGCGACCACCTCGACCACGACTTCCACGCCAACCACCCCTCGAGCGCCGCGCGCATCGACGCCCGCCGGCAGCAGCTGCGCGCCCGCATCGAGCGCGAGCGCGCCGAACGCGGAGAGCGCCGCGCCCAGCATCAGGCCGAGCTGCTTGAACGGCATGAGCAGCACGCCGCCGCGCATCAGGAGCGGCATGAGCAGCACGCCACAGAGCAGCAGCTGCGCCATGAGCGGCAGCTTGAAGAGCGCCTGCGCCGCCAGGCGGAGCAGCAGGTCGCGCGCGAGCAGCGGCAGGCGGCCGAGCTGGCCAGGAAGGCGCAGCGCGCGGCCGAGCACGCCCGCCGCCACGCGGAGCACTCCGCCGAGCGCGCGCAAAAGCACGCCGAGGATCTCGCGCGCAAGATGCAGCGCCACGCCGAGCACAAGGCCGAGCGCCTCGAGCGCCACGCCGCGCACGAGGCAAAGCACGAACACGAGCACGGCGACGAGGACTGAGCGCCGCGCACACAGGCGGCTTTCGTCAAGGGAACGCGGCGCACGTCGAAAAATAGGTTTACATAATTCCGGTACCTGCTCGACACGTTCCACCTGTCGAAGGCGGGCGAGAAAAAATGGATTTTTCCGAATCTTTGTGCTTTTCGACGAAGTATATCAGATTATGTCAACGGAAACTTAGGGTTATTCGCCAAGAACCACACGATTCCAGCATCCCAAACATGGTAAAATATCCGCGCAAGACAGGGAAAACGAGCGGTTCATCAGACAGCTGACCGCAAGCCCGAAATTTTGCAGAGGAGAAGGTTATGGAAACAAAAATCAGTGTACTGGTGGCAGAGCCCAGTGAGGAATATCGCGCAGCCTATGCCAGGGCCATCGCCCGGGAGGCGGACATGGAGCTGGTCGCGCAGACGGACAACGGGCTGCGCGCAGAGGCGCTCGTCGACGAATTTCAACCCGACGTGGTTGTGCTTGATCTCGTGCTGGCGAGCGTTGACGGTATGTCGCTGCTGGCGCGGCTGCAGGCCAAGGAGAAGCCGCCGCGCGTAATCGTTACATCCGCGATCTACAATGACGAGGTGCTCATGGAGTGTGCCGATCTCGGCACGATGTACTTCATGCAAAAGCCGGTCGACCCGCCGCTGCTCGTGTACCGCATCCGGCAGACCGCGCGTCCGCGCCGCCGCACCGGCAGCCTGTGCGCACAGCTTGACGCACCCGAGCCCGCGCCCACGCTCGAGAGCGTCGTCACCGATGTCATCCATGAGATCGGCGTCCCGGCGCACATCAAAGGCTACCAGTACCTGCGCGAGGCGATCATGCTGGCCATCGACGATATGGACGTCATCAATTCCGTGACCAAGGTGCTCTACCCCGAGGTCGCGCGCAAATTCAACACCACGCCCTCGCGCGTTGAGCGTGCGATACGCCACGCGATCGAGGTCGCGTGGGATCGCGGCGATCTGGAGACGCTGCAGAAGTTTTTCGGCTACACGGTTTCGAACATCAAGGGCAAGCCGACGAATTCGGAGTTCATCGCCATGATCGCCGACTGCCTGAGTCTGCGGCAGAAGCAGAGCGCGTGCTGACGCGCGGCATGGATGGCAGAGGGATACACAAGCGCCCCCGAACCCAAAACGGTTCGGGGGCGCTTTCTATCAAAAAAGTACTACTTTTTTGATAAAAGAATTCACGGCCTGACGGCAGCGCACGCGCTTGCAAGAGCAGAGGGTCACGGTGTGACCACAAGGACGCAAAATGTTTGTTTGTTCACGCTGTTGGAAAACGTGACCTTGGTAACCAAGGTTCTTGCACACGATTCGTTGGTCTTTCGTTCCACACGCAGACGCGTTGTGCTGCCGTACCACTCATCTTCCGTAAAGGATATGTCGGCACCGCTGCCCATCCGGTCGGTTGAGATTGTAGCCGCCGTGCCGAAATTGGCCGTGAGCGTGATATACTTATATGACTCATTTCTGTCCAGCACCACGATCCCTTCATTCACTCCGAAATTATTTGAGGCGTAGCCATATGTGCCGCTAGTCAGCGCGTCTTTCAGCGTATGATACATGCTCGTTGCTTCCTGAAGCTGATCCACTTTTGCACTTTTCTGCGCAAGCTGTGTCTCCAGCGCAGAGGTTGTCTGTATGCCCCAGACCAAAGACGCGACCGTGGAGATGCAAAAAACAATCGTCAAAACCGGAAAGAGAAATCTCGGCGCTTTCCGCCCCCGTTCGCGTTTACGGGAAGCTCGCCTGCGCAAACCGATCTCCGGCGTTGTCATAGTCTCGCGCTGACCGGCATCTGGACACGCGGTCTGCGCATCCGCGTCGAGCATCGCCCCGCAATACTGGCAGAATGTGCTGTCGTCAGGCAGCAGCTCCTTACAATTCTGGCATTGCACTGTGCGCACCCTCCTTTGCGATCTCTAAGCCGCACCGACTGCAAAACGCGCTGTCGGCACGGAGCTTGCTGCCGCACCGTCTGCAAAACAGAATGGGCGGCGCAGCGGCAGGAAGCTCAATCGCTTCCTGTGCCTGTTCGAGTGCCTCGTCCGCCGGCATTTCCGTCTGCTTCGAGGCAGGCGCTGCATCATGGATCGGCTCGGCGGCGATTTTCGTAAAAATGCCCGTCCACAAAATATACGGCGCCGGCGACTTCGACAGGTCGAAAACAATCAGTCCTATCCAAATGACAAAGTTCACCGCATAACATATAGCGTAACACGTTTTCTTCGCGATCGGCTTTTTCCGGATGCGTGTGAACGCAAGGGGAAACGTCCCATAGGCGACCAGCGTGATCGACAAAGAAACACAAAATCCCATAAGCATAGATACAAAGTCCATCGTCTTTTTCTCGACCTGCCTCTCTGCGAGCATTTCGCACAATTGGTAATGTCTATTATATTCAGCCAGTCATTTTCTGTCAAGTGTAACGTCTTTGCGCAGCTTGGACGCCGTCACCGGAAAAACACAGCGCCCCCGAACCGTTTTGGGTTCGGGGGCGCTTTCTGTCAAAAAAGTACTGCTTTTTTGAAAAAGAGGTTTGCGGCCTGACGGCAGCGCACGCGCAGCCCGGGCTTACCAGCTCGGGAACAGGGCAAGAAAATCGTCGAGGTTGCGGTAGCTGCCGCCCTGCGGCGCTAGATCCGGCGCGGCGGCATAGGCGCTGCCCGGCGCGGCCGTGACGGTGAGGTTGGCCGCATCGACCTGCGTGCGCAGCGTGATCCGGCTCGGCGTGAGCGAGATGTACAGCGGCGAGGCCGCGATGTTCGCCGTGATGTTCAGCGCACCGTCGGCATAGCCGAAGTCCGAGATCGCGCCGACGACGCTCGCGAACGACAGGTGCTCGAAGAAGTAGGTGTACGCCTCGATGGCGTTTTGCACCGTCTGGCGGTCGACGCCCGGCGTGACGGTGAGCACGGCATAGAGCGCGCGCTCGAGCGAATCCATCGACGCCGTGACGTGGTGCCAGCCGTAGTCGATGTACACGCGGTCGTTCCAGAACGTGACGGTCAGGTCGCGGCCGAGGATCTGCGACACGGCGCGCGCCGCGACGGGCTTGCCGAACGAGAGCACGACATCGGTGTCAAGGCTGTAGCCGTTGACGCTCACGGTCGCGTCCATGCCCATGGCCTGCGCGCCGACATAGCGCTCAAGCACGGGGGCAAATGGCTGCAGCTGCGAGAGCGTGACATAATTTCCGCTCGTGGGGCTGAGCGCGGCGGCACTGCCGGACGTCGAGGTGACCGTCACGCGCACCGTCCAGCCCGCAGCCGTAACGCTTACGCTGTCGGCCGAGAGGGCGGCGGACACATCCGTACCCGCGATGTTCAGCTGTGCGTGCAGGGCATTGTTCGACCACGTCAGGCCGCGGATACTGTCGACGGCGGACTGCGGCGTGAGCTCACGGAAAAACTGCGCATAAGCGCTGCCCGCGGCGTCCGCTCCGCTCGCACCGGCGAGCTTGCCCGCCCACGCGACGAGCTCCCGGATCTCGCTGTCCGTGCCGCTGACGTGGATATTGCCGGCGGAGACGTAGACCGTGCCGCCGATGTACTCGGCCGTGACGGTCACGCCGTCGACCGAGGTGGTGAGCGCGGCGTCATAGCCGCCGGAGGTCTTGGTCACGGTGGCCGTGCCGCTGAGACTCAGCGGACCGCTGAGCGCGACGTCGAAGGTCGCGGTCCTGGCCGTGGCCGCATCCATGAGGGGGCTGACGAGACTCAGCGCGCCGGTCAGATCGGTGTAGCCGTCAAGCGGCTGCACCCGGAAGCCGCCGTAGTACGGCGTGGCCGCGATGCGCATACGTGCGCCGCCGAGGTTGAGCGACACGTCCGCGCGCGTCAGGCGCAGCGCGTCGGGATCGGTCAGCTGCACCGTGCCGGAGATCATCGGGTCGTTGAGGCGGATGTTCATGCCGTTGGCGGTCTCCTGCATGGTGACGTTTTTCGTCAGCGCAGCCATGCCGGCGGAATCGAGCGAGATGTCCGGGATCTGCACGCCGAGATAGCCCGCCACCGTGCGCGCCGCGTCGAGCGTGTCACTCGCGCGCAGGGTGATCTTCTGGCTGCCGAAGGCGATGTACACCCGCTCGTTGCTGTAGGCAGCGAAGAGGTCGACGCCCGCGACATTGCCGCGCAGCTGGAAGGTGGTCTGGTCAATATCCATATGTGCCGTCAGGCCGTAGGACTGGCCGTTTGCGCTGACGGTGAGGCTGTAGTTCGGGGTGCGGCGGAAAAAGTCGCGCACCATGGCCTGCGTGTCCTGACCGCCGTCGGAGAGCTTGCCGAGGTTGTTGGGGTCATATTCGGTTTCGAGGTAGTGCTGGAACTCCGTCTGGTCGTCGGTCACGGCACCGAAGTCCGTGAACGTCTCCGTGAGCGTGCTCGTGCAGTTGAGGCTGCCGAGACCGGACATGGACACGGAATAGCTCTCCACAGTGTCCATCTGCAGCAGATCCCAGTTGGCATCGATCGTCCAGACCATGTGCACGGCCGTAAACTCGGGGTTTTTCGACGCGCCGCTGTACGTGCGCACCTGATGCTTATAGTATGCGCTCGCGCCCGCAGGCTCGAGGTCAAAGGTGAGGGTGTACGTGCCGTCGTCATTGGCGGTCATGGTCGGGTTTTGCACCGTGTCCTGACTGATGACGTAGTTGCTGAGGTTGCGCGGATCCTGCCCGTAGGCATCCTGATAGTCCTGCTGCGAGATGGCCACGATCTGGTCGCTCCACGTCGCGCTGTCGGCGGTGACGGAGCTCGCCTTGCGCACAAGGATCGCACCGTCCTTAAAATATTTCTGCTCGCCGAGCTTGACGAACATGCTCGTGCTGATGGCCTCGGTGAAAACGCTGTCGCTCGTCACGACGCGCACGTTGTGCACGTTCTGGTTGTAGTCGATGAAGCCGACCTTCGCCTTCGTCTGCCCGACTGTCTCGGAGCGGTAGGTCTCCTGATCCATGACGCCGGTCGTAATATAAATGTTGTCTTCGGCGCTCTGACCGGAGGGATCGCCGTCCGGCCGCGCGAGCGTGGTGCTCGCCCCGCCGGCGCCGTCGTCGGTATCGACCGCACCGGGCAGCGCCACCGCCGCCGCGATCGCCAGTGCCAGCAGCACGCCGCCGATGACATAGGTGCGCTTGCCGTGCTTGCGGCGCGTCGGCTGCGCGGCGCTCTCGGAGGGCACCAGTTCGCTGTCGGCGATGTCCGGCGCGGCCTCGTCCGCCGTCGGCTTGCGCCGCCATAGCGGAAGACGGAAATGTTGTTTGCGCATAGATCTCATACTCCTTGCGGGCAGCCCCGGCGTGCACATCGTCGGGCAAATCCCGGTTTTTTCTTGTTTTCATTATACGGCAAGAGGTTTGAAAACGCATCCTCCCCCCTTTCGACCGGTAGAAATGTTGAGAGAAGCCAATTCTACCGGCAGGAGAATCCCTGTATCTGGGATTTTGCCGGACTTGCGGTGTGGCACGCGCTGTGGTATACTCATACCATGGAAGATGTGAGAGGCGCGCTCGCCGCCAATTTAGCCGAGCTGAGAAAAGAAGAAAATCTGACGCAGGCCGAGTTCGCCGCGCGCTTCAATTACTCCGACAAGGCCGTGTCCAAGTGGGAGCGGGGCGACTCCCTACCCGATGTCGTCATGCTCAAGACCATCGCCGACCTCTACGGGCTGCGTGTGGACGATCTGCTGACCGAGGACGGCGTTGCCAGCGCGCTCGCCGAGGCGGCCGGCCGTGAGAAAAAGCGCGACGCATACCTGATGCAGAAAATGCTCATCGCCGCCATGTGGGTGACGATGGTGTGGGTCGTTGCGGTCGTCGTGTTTTTGTACTCGCAGTTCAGCATCGGCAAGATGTACTGGATGGCGTTCGTGTGGGCGGTGCCGGTGTCGTTCGCCGTGGCGTTCCTTTTCTCCCGCCACTGGAAGGGTGAGGCGGCGCTGCAGTGCGTGTTCGCGTCGCTGTTCGTATGGAGCTTGATCACCGCGTTTTATTTCCAGTACCTCGAATACAACATCTGGGCCGTGTTCTTCGTCGGCGTTCCGGTGCAGATCGCGCTCATCCTGGGGGCAAAGCTCCGCCGCGCCGGTGTGCACTGGCTGCGCCGGTGAAAAAACAAAACTACCGCTTGACGGCGGGCCACGCCCGTGCTATACTCGCGTCTAATGACAGGCCGGAAACGGCCGGGCGGCGTCCGCGCCGCAGCAGACAGAGATCACCGCGTCTGTGGGACTTCATGCCCCGCAGGCGCTTTTTTATTCAGAAAGGAGTCTTTTTTCATGCGTGAAACCGCTTCCGCACCCGATGATGCCAAGCGCGTGACCATGCAGGTATCCACCGTCGGCATCGTCTGCAACGCCGCGCTGACGGTGTTCAAGCTCGTCGCAGGCATCGTGGCGCACTCGTCGGCCATAGTGGCCGACGCCGTGCACTCGGCGTCTGACATCCTCGGCTCGCTGATCGTGATGATCGGCGCAATCTTTTCCAACAAGGCGGCCGACGCCAGCCATCCCTACGGGCACGAAAAGCTCGAGTGCATCGCCTCGATCCTGCTCGGCAATATTCTCGTGCTCGTCGGCGCCGCCATCGGCTACACAGGCATCACAAAAATCATCCACGGCGAAACGCTCGCCGCCCCCGGCATGCTCGCGCTCATCGCGGCGGTGGTGTCCATCGTCGTCAAGGAGGCGCTGTACTGGTACACGATCGCAGCCGCCAAGCGCATCCGCTCCGTGTCGCTCAAGGCCGAGGCATGGCATCACCGCTCGGATGCGCTGTCGTCCATCGGCAGCTTTGCGGGCGTGCTCGGCGCGCGCCTCGGCCTGCCGATCCTCGACCCCATCGCGTCGATCGTCATCTGCCTGTTCATCTTCAAGGTGGCCTTCGGCATCTTCCGCGAGAGCATCGACCGTCTCGTCGACCGCGCGGCTGACACCGACACCGTCGCCGCCATGCGCCGGACGATGCTGCGCACCCCCGGTGTCGTGCGCGTGGACGATCTCAAGACGCGGCTGTTCGGCAGCCGGACGTATGTCGATGCCGAGATCGCGGTCGACGGTGCGCTGCCGCTGCGCGACGCGCACGCCATCGCAGAGCGCGTGCACCATGAGCTCGAGCACGATTTCCCGGACGTCAAGCACTGCACCGTGCACGTCAACCCCGCGTAAGACGCGCGGCGATCGCGCCAAAAAAGCGGATATACACTGCACGAAGAGCCGCCCTTTCGGGCGGCTCTTCGTGCAGGTTCGCTTGCCTCTGCGTGCTTTCCGCTTACCTTATGCGCAAAACTCGTGCAAATTCTGTGCTAAGATATGCTAAGAATTCACATCCTGCCCGCATTTGTCGGCTAGGTAATCACGTTCGACAGGGTTCGACGCAGGCTTCGGAGGCCGGTTTACATAATGTGAATCAGCACAGGGCGCGCGGGCCAAAAAACATCGGCGTCACGGAGCTGCCTCCGTGACGCCGATGCGTCGGTGCGCGCGCTCAGCGCTTGCGCTTATTTTTCTGGTACAGTTCCCACAGCCCGTTGAGCAGCAGGTTCTTTTCATAGATGACCTCGCGCCGGCAGTGCGGGATGACGATGCCGCCGAGGCCGCCGGTCGCGATGACGGTGGCAGACTCGCCGAGCTCATCCTCCATGCGCGCGATCATACCGTCGAGCATGGCGGCCGTGCCGTAGACACTGCCGGAGCGCATGGCCTCGATGGTGTCGGTGCTGATGCACTTTTTCGGTGCGTCGAGCGAGATGTGCGGCAGCTGCGACGTGCCGCTTGCGAGCGCCTCGAGCGAGATGCCCACACCGGGGATGATCGCGCCGCCGAGGACACGCGCCTCACGGTCGATGACCGTCATGGTGGTGGCCGTGCCCATATCGATGATAATGAGCGGAGGCGCGTGCATCGCAAGCGCCGCGGCCGCGCCGACCACAAGGTCGCTGCCCATGGTGGCGGGGTTGTCGAGCGCGATGTTCAGCCCGGTCTTCATGCCGGGGCCGACGACGAGCGGGCGGATGCCCGTGATCATGCGCACGGCGGCGACGAGCGCGCCGTTGATCGGCGGCACGACGGACGACAGGATCGCCCCGTCGACATCCTCCGGCGCGATGCCGGAAAACTCGATCACCTGCCGCAGCGAGATCGCATACTCGTGCGCGGTCTTATCACGGTCGGTCTCCAGACGGGCAATGTTGCGGATGCCCGACGCATCGAGAAAACCGATCACAATGTTTGTATTGCCAACGTCCAGAGCCAGAAGCATATCAGTCCACCGGACCCTTCTTGCCGGCTGCGATCAGCCGGGTAATGGTCGGGCTCAGGACGAGGTTCACGCCCAGCTCGAGCAGGAAGTTCACGCCCACGAGACCCGTGACGATATAGGTTGCCACGGCGGTGTCACCCGCCCACGCCTGAAGCTGCGGCTGGTAGAACAGCAGCATGGCGAGCACGAACAGACCGGTATTGACGACCGGCGCGGCAGCGGCCGCGACGATCACGCCGGCGAGTGCATTCTTTTTGCTGATGGCGCGATAGACAAGGCCCGCGACATAACCGGCTGCGGTGCCCTTGAGCAGGCAGACGATCACGGTCATGACCGGACGCGCGGAAAACATGATGTAGCCGCCGGCATCTGCGCCGGTGACGACGGCGATCGTGACGACGACGCCAAACACGAAGCCGAGCCAGGCACCGGCTTTCACGCCGTAAACGGCCGCGCCGACCACGATCGGGATCAGCACGAGCGACACGGCAAACGGGCCGACCTTGATGAAGCTGCCGAGCAGCTGCAGCACGACGACGATGGCGGTGAAGAGTGCAAGCCCAGCCAGACGCCGGGTCTTACCATTGCTGTTGTTCATTTTTTATACCTCCTAAGCTGCTGTTCCCGCTCCGGGCGGGATATAGCGCACGAGTATGATACCCAATCCGGCGCAAAAAATCAAGAGCGGATGTACAAACTTTGCACATCCGCTCATGACAGTTTTTTATAACGGGGTTTACTTCAGCGCGTCCACGCTCGCCAGATACAGCGCATCCGAGCCGTCGGACGGCATGCTGAAGCCGGTGCGCGGCGAGAAGCTGAAGCCGTTGAGCGTCGGGCCGTCCTGCAGGCAGGAACGCTTGAACTGCTGGCTGAAGAGGCGGCGGCAGTAGCTGCGCAGCCACTTCTTGAGCGTCGCGTGGTCAAACTCGTCCCCGTAGGCGATGTCGGCCAGGCGCAGCACCTTCTCGGGCGCGAAGCCGTGATCGACCAGATAGTACAGGAAGAAGTCCTGGAGGTTATACGGGCCGACGGAGTCCTCGCTCTTCTGGGCGATCTCGCCGTTGCGCGTCGGCGGCAGCAGCTCGGGGCTGACCGGCGTGTCGAGCACATCCAGCAGCGCCTTGGACAGCACGTCGTCGTCCGTGGTCTCGGCGACGTAGCGCACGACCATCTGCACCATGGTCTTGGTGGAGCCGGCGTTGACATCGTACATGGAGATGTGGTCGCCGTTGTAGGTGCACCAGCCGTCGGCAAACTCGCTCATGTCCTCGGTGCCGACATGGATGCCGCCGTCGGCAAAGCCGTTGGCCACGTCCATGAGGATCTGGGTGCGCTCGCGCGCCTGCGCATTTTCATACACAACGTTGCGGTTTTCGGGGTCGTGGCCGATGTCTTTAAAGTGCTGCATGACGCTCTCGCCGATGTCGATCACGCGCACGGTCGCGCCGAGCTGCTCGGACACGATGATGGCGTTGGACTTCGTGCGGTCGGTCGTGCCGAAGCACGGCATGGTCACGGCGTTCACATAATTGGCCGGCAGGCCCATCATCTTCACGGCCTCGGCGCAGATGATGACGGCGAGCGTGGAGTCCACGCCGCCGGAGATGCCGACGACCGGGTGCTTGAGATTGGCGTACTGCATGCGGCGCACAAGGCTGGCGGCCTGCATGTGCAGCAGGCGCTTGGCCGCGGCGTGATAATCCGCCGGATCGTCCGGGCGGTAGGGGTACTTGCCGAACGGGCGGGTGAGCACGGTCTCCTCAGTGCCCTCGCCCCACTCGGTGACGACGTAGGACGCAGCGTCGCCGATAAAGGTCGCGTCCTTGCGGCGCGCGGCGATGAGCAGCTGCACGTCGAGCTCGGTCACGACGTCGGAGCAGCCGTCCTCGGCGCTCTCGAGCACCTTGCCGTCCTCAGCGATGAGGCACAGGCCGGAATACGTCGCGTCGGTGCTCGACTCGCCGAAGCCGGGGGCCGCCAGCACGACACCGGCGTGCAGCTTCGCGCTCTCGGCGCGCACGGCGGTGGTCACGCGGCAGGCGGAGTCCGTCGCCATCGGGAAGCCCGCCATCTCGACGAGCACGGTCGCACCGGCGAGCGCATGACGCACAGCCGGGGACACCGGGGCGGACACGTCCGCGCCGACGAGCGCGGCGACGTTCAGCTCGCTGACCGCGCTGTGCTGGAACAGCTGCTGCGGGTGGAAATCGACCGGGCCGAGGGAGCCGATCTGAATATCGTCGAGCAGCGCGCCGGGCAGCGCAAAATGCTTGTCGCCCGGGCAGCTCGCCGGCACGACGCCGAGCAGCTCGCCGTTGCACACGGCGGCCGCCGCGTCATACACCTTCGCGCCCTGCGCGACCGGCAGGCCGACGAACACGAGCATGTCCTTACCCTCGGACGCCTTGACGACCTTTTCGAGCGCGGCCGCCGCGCCCGCGAGCAGGGTGTTCTGGTAGAACAGATCGCCGCAGGTGGCGCCCGTGAGCGTCAGCTCCGGGAACACGAGCACCTTCACGCCGAGGCGCGCATGCTCGTCCATGGCGCGGATGACGGCATCCGCATTGAACATCGGGTCTGCTACCCGGATCTCGGGAGCAGCCGCTGCAACCTTGATAAATCCGTGTTTCATGTTGATTCTTCCTTTTCTCTATTCTAATATTCTAATTTGTTTTCTCAAACGTAAAGAGCGCCGCGTCGTAAAACTTCAGCACCGCGCCGCGCACAGGCACGTATTCCTTTTCTGACGCTGTAACGGTGACAGTACCGTCACTCACCTCGGCGTGCGCGGTCTCGTCGAGCACGGGCAGGAAATTCGTGTTGAGCTCCTGCGCGAGCTCGTCGAGATGCTGGGCGTAATAGTCGCTGTCGTGCGGCGGCGTGTAGCCCGGCACGGGGTTTGCCCCCGCCGTGAAGCAAAACACGACCATCAGCGCCGAGAGCAGCAGCACGAAGATGCCGCCCACCGGCCCGAGCCAGCGGGCGATCTGTGCGCCGGGCTCCTCCTTTTCGGTCGGATCCGGCGGCGGAACGATCCTCGGCATGGCTTAAAACTGAATGCGCGCGGCGATGTAGTCGGCGAGCTGATCCATGGGGACGCGCTCCTGCTGCATACTGTCGCGGTCGCGCACGGTCACGCAGCCGTCCTCCGCCGAGTCAAAGTCAAACGTCACGCAGTACGGCGTGCCGATCTCGTCCTGACGGCGGTAGCGCTTGCCGATCGAGCCGGCCTCGTCATAGTCGCACATGAAGCGCTTCTGCAGCTGGTGGTAGAGCTCGGTCGCGGGCTCGGAGAGCTTTTTCGACAGCGGCAGCACCGCGCACTTGAACGGCGCGAGCGCCGGGTGGAAGTGCATCACGACGCGGGTGTCGTTCTTGGCCTCGTCCACGACCTCCTCGTCGTACGCCTCGCACAGGAAGGCCAGCGTCACGCGGTCTGCGCCGAGCGACGGCTCGATGACATAGGGGATGTAGTGCTCGTTTTTCTCCTGATCGAAGTAGTCCATGTCCTGACCGGAGAACTTCTGGTGCTGGCTCAGGTCGTAGTTCGTGCGGTCGGCGACGCCCCAGAGCTCGCCCCAGCCGAACGGGAACAGATACTCAAAGTCGGTCGTGGCCTTGGAGTAGAAGCTCAGCTCCTCCTTCTCATGGTCGCGCAGGCGGAGGTTCTCGTCCTGCATATGCAGACCCTTGAGCCACTCGTGGCAGAAGCTGCGCCAGTAGTCGAACCACTCCAGATCCGTGTCCGGCTCGCAGAAGAACTCCAGCTCCATCTGCTCAAACTCGCGGATGCGGAAGATGAAGTTGCCCGGCGTGATCTCGTTGCGGAAGCTCTTGCCGACCTGACAGACGCCGAACGGCAGTTTGCGGCGGGTCGTGCGGGCGACGTTCGGGAAGTTGACGAAGATGCCCTGCGCGGTCTCCGGGCGCAGATAGATCTCGTTGCTCGCGTCCTCGGTCACGCCCTGATGGGTCTTGAACATCATGTTGAACTTGCGGATGCCGGTGAAATCGTGCTTGCCGCAGGTCGGGCAGGGAATCTGCTTCTCCTCGATGAAGCTTTCGAGCTGCTCGTTCGTCCAGCCGTCCGCCTCGATCTCCTGACCGTTGGCCTTCGCCCAGTCCTCAATCAGCTTATCCGCGCGGAAGCGCGCCTTGCAGGCCTTGCAATCCATCAGCGGGTCGTTGAAGTTGCCGACGTGGCCGCTCGCCACCCAAACCTGACGGTTCATCAGAATCGCGCAGTCGATGCCGACGTTGTACTTGCTCTCCTGCACGAACTTCTTCCACCACGCGCGCTTGACGTTGTTCTTGAACTCAACGCCCAGCGGGCCGTAATCCCACGAGTTGGCCAGACCGCCGTAGATTTCGGAGCCGGGGAACACGAAGCCGCGGCCCTTGCACAGGGCGACGAGCTTATCCATCGTGTCGTTTTGCACCTTTGCCATGGAAAAACCCTTCTTTCTCTCGTCTTTCGGAGCCAAATAAAAAACCGCGAAGACGCCGCCCCGAATCCGCGCCGCCGCTTGGATTCAAGGGACGAAAGACATTCTTCCGCGGTTCCACCCTTGTTGACATGTGTAAAAAG
>OWIO01001167.1_pt1 | contig 21155 bp, 22 predicted proteins | sample 1733011 | NCBI WGS metagenome assembly OWIO01 (sample SAMN05065779, study PRJEB22554) | human gut metagenome | biome: ENVO:2100002; feature: ENVO:00000062; material: ENVO:00002003 | host: Homo sapiens | place: USA | reverse complement strand
ACCACCCTTGCATATCATAGAAGAATCTTATTTACAGACTTTTTCTCACAGTCTCTGATTGACGAACTCTGTCTCCCAGGTTATATTTTTTATAGATATTTTCCTTTTGGGGAGCTGTTAAGTTAACTTGGACAAACCCAAATCAAGAATATGCTTGATAATTTCTTCATAAGAATTGAAGCCGCTTTTTAGAAAACTAGCAACAAAACCACCTCGTTGACCTAGATTCATAAGGGCATTTAACTCTAAGAAGTAAGGAATACCTGTGCTTTCTTCAACAATAAAGTCAAGTCTGGCATAATCGCAGGGTTGTGCTTCCTTAAAATAAGACTTTGCAAAATGGATAAGAACCTTGTTCAAACTTTCACTTTCACTTATAAATCTTGACATGCCACCATCGGTAAAACGTTTTTGTGCATTTGTAATTATGTGACCTTTTTTTGTTGATGTTTGAAAATGAGGAATAGCAACAATCGGTTCATCGTTTTTATATGAATTCATAATTGGCACACCATAATATACGCCGTTGATGTATTCTTCTACAATAATTTCAGTGTTCAATGAAAAAAATTCATTTGCCTTATCTAACACATTTTCCCAGTTTTCGCACAAACAAGATTCATCAATTCCCAATGATGCACTTCCGAATCGAGGCTTTACAAAATACGGACCGGGAAAGGGTGCGATTTTACAAAGAGGATATTTAGGAGAAGCCACAACCCATTTTGCAGTTGGAACATTTATATGTTCAGCTAATTGCTTTGACATACTCTTATCTTCAATCAAAGCTCGAATGTTTGGAGCAGCTCCAATATATGTAATTCCATAATATTCGCAAAGAGATTGTACAAAAACTTCACTATTTCTGAAGCCAAGTCTATTATATACAGACCACACTAAATCATATTTGTCATGATTTATTATTAATTCGTTTACATCATTACTTGAAACAAAATCATAATTATTATTAACAAGAAAGTTATAAATTGGAATATGATAAGTTTGTGCATAAAACTCTTCTTCAGGTGTACTAGTTTGAATAAACTCTCCATTTGTCGGTGCAAACTGTGCTAAAAATAAAATTTTGGCCATATTTTTTACTCCTAAAATTTTTAAGATAATTAGATATTATCTGTTGTTTATTTCAATATTTTTGTAACAGTTTAAATTAAAATACCTAAAAAGATTTTGATGAAACCTACAATACGCTCTTAGTGAGCGTGATATACAACGTGCGATTTTTGACAAGGTGAAAAAACAGTAGAGTATAGCAGAACATTCAAATATATAGTGTGCGTTTTTGAAAAAGGTTACACTTTTTATTGAAAAAATTTGTATTTTATAAAATTTTTTATGCGGCGATATTTGGCAAGATACCGTACCAGTGCGGTGGACAGGCTGCTTTCTTCGATTTTCGCCCTTGGCTTGTAGACCCCGGCGAGGGAGAGCAGGTTTTCGTTACGCCAGTCTTTGCCGTCCAACTTTTGCAGTGTCCCGTAGGACAGCAGATCCACTGCTGACTCAAACAGGTGGAGCGTGTCGCTTGCGGTCGATGCAGGGCTTCCAAAGGAATAGTGCTTATCGCTGCCGTTGGCGTCCCAGATGAAGTCCGAGCCGATCCCTCACTGGTTGGCATAGCGGGGCTTGCCGTCCGCATCCATACCGACGAACACCACATTGTGATAGGGATAGCTCTCGTAAAGGCGGCCGGTCTTGATGCAGAAGTCGATCAACTCATAATCGATGCCCCTGCGGTGCAGGTATTCGACGGCATGGGTGGCGCTGCGGTTGACCTGTGGCAGAAGTAGCACTTTTTCTTTCGGCGCTTTCGAAGCCGGGGCAAAGGCAGGCGGTGCCGCTGACAGATTCCCCATAATGGTTTCGACTGCCTGCGTAAAGGGCATCTCTTTGACCTTAACGAGATAGTCCAGCGCAGAATAGCCGCCGATTCCGCGGGAAAACCAGCACCATTTGCCGTTGGAGATCTTCAAACTGTCGTGCTCACGGGTACAGTAGGTGCCGCCTCCGAAATGCACCAGCTCCTGCGGCTCATAAGTCCGCAGATAGGTCAGCAGATCCATCTCACGGGCTCTCGCCACCACCTCCGGCGGGATATATGGCATATGTTTCGCCTCCGTTCTGACATAAAAATAGCCGAGGGGCTTTCAACATGAAAACCTCTCGGCTATGTAAGTTTTTGAATATATAATCAGATGATTTTGGAATTGGGACAGTTATCGCATTTACTTTTTTCGGGACAACTATCACATGGAATCCAATTCAGTTTATCTGAGAACAAGCTTCGGTTTGTTGTAAACTGTCGATGAACTTCTTGCCTTATTCTCTCAGATAAATTACCGGAAAATCGTGGACCAGCCACAATTTCCATGGAATCTATAAGATCATCTGGTAGCCCAATTGCCAATCTATCGCACCTTATATTTTTGTCCATTGTAGCAAGCACTCTAACTTCATGCTCATATTCCCAAGCTAGGTCTTTAACATAACCTACCAAATCGGGTAGATGAGGAGTGCTTTTTAATTGCTTATTCTCTGCTTTTCCACATATCAGGATTTCCTCTGATTTATATTGCACAGAATCGGCATTGGTATATGCAACACGCACAACAGATAATTGTTCGTATGGAATAGCCGATTTATCTAATGCCGGATTTTGATTTTTCGGACAAAATACCGGATAAATAGTTTTAGTGTTTCTTATCCATTTCTTGAACACCTCGACGGGTATGCGGATAAACACACCATCTTCCCATGGCTGAGCATACATTGACCACATAGCAATGCTCTCATTTGAATCGTACATAAAACTCGCAAAGAACACAGCGCTGCGTTGTTCAAATTCTGAAATATTTTGAAATTCAAGTCCATCATTCATGGCCTTAGGGGAATTTAACCACCAAGATCTGCTGTTAATTATTGATACGACATTGGATAACTTCGTATAATGATATACATATTGAGCGGTCTTGTTTTTTGTATTTTCTAACCGATTGGCACTATCGCTGAGATAAGCAATCAAATCTTGTGGTGAATTTATTTCGCTAAAATTTGTTACTGACGCTTTTTTCTCCATTTTGATTATATCTCCTAATTCTTTGAGATTTAATAATCTTCACTTAGCAAGAAATCCGCCAGATGCACGATTTTGACACCATTGATATTGCCTGCGGCCAGTTCGTCCAGCGTTACGACATATTTCGGGTAATGGTCTTTGATCTCCAGCAGGTTGGCAACCTCCCGGTCGGATTCCTCCGGCAGATTGCGGCATACCTGCACATAGATCCGCTCGTCCCGTCGCACAGCCACGAAGTCGATCTCCTTGGTGGCGTTTTTGCCGATATACACATCATAGCCCTTCCGCCGAAGCTCAAAGTACACAATGTTCTCCAGCATGGCGGCAACGGATTTTGGGTTGAAGCCCATCATGCAGTATTTGAGAGAAGCGTCCGCAAGATAGAATTTCTCCTGCGTTTTCAGGACGGTCTTGCCCTGCATATCGTACCGCTGACAACGATAGATCACGAAAGCTTTTTCCAGCCATTCCAGATAATTATAGACCGCTTCCACGGAGAGGGAGCGTCCTTCGCCTTTCATGAATTTCACGATGGCGTTGGCAGAAAAAGTCTTGCCTACATTCTCTACAACATACTTTACTACACGGTTGAACAGGTCAAAGTTTGTGATATTGTGCCGCTTGGTGATGTCGCTGGTGATAACGGAATTGTAGATACCCTCGACGATTTGATAGGACGAACGCTCATCGAAATTTCCGAGCGCAACGATAGGAAAGCCGCCCATGCGGATATACTCGTTCAAAAGTTCTTTCGGTGTGCGGCCGCTGTCCTTCTTGAACTCCAGATATTCAGCAAAGGACAGCGTAAAAACAGGGATGGAGATATAGCGCCCCGTCAGATAGGTGGAGATCTCACTGGACATCAGCTTGGAGTTGGAGCCGGTCACATAAATGTCTGTATTGGAATCCTCCAGCAGACTGTTGACTGCTTTTTCCCAGCCATCCACCTCCTGCACTTCATCCAGTAGAAGATAGTAGCGTTCATTGTCGGTTATTTTCTCTTTTATATCCCGGTACATTTGCTTGGCGGTTATGCTGTTGTCCAGCTCCTCCGAAGTGTAGCGCAACTGGATCACATGGTCTGCCGCAATGTCACTGTCGATCAGGTCGTCTTTCAACATATCCAAAATGGTCGATTTTCCGCAGCGACGGATCCCGGCAAGGATCTTCACCAGCGGAACATCCCGATAGGTTTTCAGCATATCCAAATAGTATGGCCTAATGATCATGGTATCGCCTCCTTACTATTAGTATAGCCAAAAACATCAACTCGGTCAACAGTCTTTGCTGAAATTTAAGAAAAACTTTTTAAGCAAAATAAGTTTTTTGCCTGTTATGCGTTTTTGCCAACAAAAAGTGTAGTTAATTTTTCTGCACAACCTCTGTCGCCCAATTCATTTATATCGCTTTGGCCTTTGAGAGAGATAAGTCCGGTATCGGTATGTCTGCGGAAGTAAATGTGCTGCCGCTCCATGTCATTAATTGGACGGGCAAGGTTCGGAAGCCCGCCGCTCTCCTATGGCCATGCGAATCCTGTCGTTGTCAAAAATGCGTATATTGGTTTTTATACTTTCAGGAAAAACAATAAAAGGATCGTAAAAGCAGTGCAAAAGAATCAGAGATTTGCGTAAAAGCGAATTTCGTATTTTGTTTAAAAATGTTGAAATTTTTTATTTTTTGATACACTCAACTAAATTGACAAATCTTTTTTTCAGCAGAGTTTGACGCGTTTTGATTTTCGTGCAATACATTGCATGGTGCCTACTTTGAATAATATTTTGAAGATTAAACTCGTAAGAAATCTGCGAAGGTGTTCAAAAAGGACTGGTGAAAATGTATAATTGTACTTAAATATATTGCCAAAATTGCCGTATCGATTTATGACATGGGGAACAAAAATAAAATGTGAAATGTGCACAACTTGTCGAATGATAGTTTGTGCATATTTTTTGTAACCAAAGACGGTTTTAAGACACTATAAAAATGTATTGAACTGATAGATTTTATCAGTTGGGAGAGACGATATAAAACCATTTGGAAATGAGGTGAGAGCGTAGGGTTAATAGTAAGTGTGATGTAGTGAATGCTGTAAAAAGAGAGGAGATTTGGTAATGAAAAAGACAAAAGTCGTAACAAAACTGATAGCCATAATTTTGTCAATACTTGTGGTTGTTCAAGTTGCCCCAATGTCAACTTTTGCCGAAACAATTGAAACAGAAAGTGAAAAGTTTGAGGAAAGCGGGTATTCTACTGAAGTATCTCAGGAAGAGGAAGACCCAATAGTAATAGGAGAAGATGTAGATCGTCGTGACAGCAGTAACACCAAGTATTTTAAGATGAGCGATGGAACAATAAAGGCTGCTGTGTACAAAGATCCTGTTCTTTATCAGGATAGCGCTGGTAAGTGGCAGGAGATAGATAATACACTTGAAACATCAGACAATGAGAATGATGAGCTTTCAAACTTTAATGGATATGCAACCAAAAGCAATAAGTTTAGGGTGAAGTTTGCAAAGAATTCAAACCAGAAAAAACTTGTCAGCATAAAAATGGGCGATTACTCGGTCAGCCTTTCTTTGCTTAACAAAACGAAGAAGAACAACTCGTCAATGAAGCAGGAGAAGAAAGCTAAAATCGAGGACTTAACCGCAGCTAGCAAGGCCAGTCAAAAGATATATTATGAAAACATTCTTCCCGATACAAATATAGAGTACATAGTTAATGGATCGGGAGTCAAGGAAAATATTGTAATAAAGTCTGCGCAGAGCAACTATCAGTATAGCTTTGAAATCGATGTAAAAGATCTTGCGCTCACATTGGAAGATGACGGCTGTATATACGCGAAAGATGTCAACACGGGAAAAACTGTGTTTGTCCTTCCTAAGCCGTTTATGCTCGATGCAAACTACGAGTATTCAGACAATGTGAACTACAGTATTAGTTCAAAAAATAAAAAGAAGTATGAGATTACTGTAACTGCGGATGCCGAATGGATAAATAGCAGCGACAGGACATTCCCTGTTACTATTGACCCCGCAATACAGACAGAGCAGTCAAACACAGCAATGGATTCGGTTTATGTTGCTTCTGGAAAGCCGACTACAAATTACTGGCAGGGTCCGATGATAATGGTTGGTAAAGAGTCCTCCGGCATAGGAAAGTGTCAGGGACTGCTTCGCTTTGATTTGCCGTCTTTAAACCGTGGAGATGTTGTTATCGATGCACAGCTTTATGCTGCACAGATAAAGTGCGACGCATATTCAAATACAACTCCAGATGCCGCAATAGAAGTACATGCGGTAACAAGTAGTTGGAATAAGAAAACCGTAACATGGAACACAAAACCGAGCTTTGAATCAACAACAGCAGATTTTGAAATTCTCAAAGCCGGCGGTACTCAGCGAGAGACTCGTAAATGGAATGTCACCTCTATTGTAAAACGGTGGTATGAAAACACCTCGTTCCCCAATTACGGATTCCTGTTTAGATCATCAATAGAAAACGGTTCAACATACAATTTGTCATGTAATTATCTTTGGCTTTATGGAGAGAAATACTCGCAGAGCACGGATGGATATCCGATACTTTCCATAACATTCAGATCAAACAAGGGCCTTGAGTCGTATTGGAGCTATACAGACATCAGCGCTGGAAGAGCTGGTACTGCTTCTATCTGTGAATTCTCCGGCAACCTTGTCTTCACTCACGGTGATACAACAACACCTGGCAGTCGCGCTCCGGCATCTATTTACCATGTTTTTAACAACTACATGGCAGGAGAGGGCTTTGGTACCGTTATGCCATACAGAGGTCATGGCTGGATGCTTAGCTGTCAGCAGCAGCTTCTTCCGTCATCAAAATTCGGTCTGTCAACATCTGCACAGGCGACATATCCATATGTATATATTGATGGTGACGGAACTGAGCACTACTTCTACAAAAAGAGTGACGGTACAATGATGGATGAGGACGGTATGGGGTTGACCCTTACTGTTCCGAAGACAAACAACAACAATTACTACAAAATATCCGATGATAAGGGAAATGTGATGTGGTTCAATGTTGCGGGAGCATTTGCACGTTCTCTTGACAGCAACAGTAATCAGATAGCGAACTACTATGCATCGTCAACTGATCCCAAAATCTGGAAGGTGACTGATGGGGCGGATCATGCTTTAACTATTTCTCCGACCACTGATAATCTCGCAGTTCAGAGCATAACCGATAGCGCGGGAAGAGTGACGAGATATAACTGGAGCTCCGGTTTGCTGCTCAGCATATGTTTTGCAATGCTTATGGCAGAGTACTGATGCAGAGCATTATGCTACAACGGCGGATATTCTTGCATACTTAAAAGATAATGGTATTGTTTGTGATAGGAAGACGATACCCGCAGATATTGAAAAACTTCGTGACATAGGTATTGATGTTGAAGAAGAACGCAGTCGTGAAATGCGATATTCTTTGAGCAGCCACTTGTTCACATTGCCTGAGCTGAAGTTATTGATTGATGCAGTGGAGTCATCTAAGTTCATTACTGTAAAGAAAAGCACTGAACTTGTTGAAAAGCTCTCACAAATGAGCAGTAGGTATCAGTCAATGGAGCTAAAACGGAATTTATATATTTCGGAGCGTGTAAAGCCGATAAATGAACAAATCTACTATTTGGTTGATAACATAAACACCGCTATTAATCGTTGCAAAAAGATTACGTTTAAGTATTTCCATTATGATCAGTATCGCAAAGAAGTTCCTAAGAACGCCGGAGAGCGTTACATTTTTTCGCCCTACTATTTGGTTTGGAATGAAGATCATTATTATGTTGTGGGGTATAGCGGCAAGCATAATAAAATCGTATCATTTCGGGTTGATCGGATGAAAGAGATAGACATTCTATCTGATGACGCGGTAGAAAGACCTAGGGACTTCAACTTGGCCGATTTTACCAGACAGGTATTCGATATGTATGATGGTCAAAAAGAAACGGTTACGCTGTTTTGTAATAACGATATGATGAATTATGTCATAGATAGGTTTGGAGATGAGGTGAAAACATCACCAGTGGATTGCGAACACTTTGAGGCCGTTGCAGAGGTGTCTGTAAGTCAAACATTTTTTGCGTGGGTTTTTCAATTCAATGGAGATATAAAAATTATAGAACCTGAACCGGTTGTAGTAAAATATCGCGAAATGCTTAGGAACGCATTGGAAGGCAGAGCTGTAACCGTGGGGCGATAGTCGTGGTTGTACAGGCTATGAAAATAGTACTTGAAAATGAGTTGGGCGTAAAAACGCCCAACTCATTTTTATAATAATAAAACCCTTGCGCACGAACATTTGTTCGGATATAATAGAGTCACAATGTTAGAAGTTGTCATGCACGTTGAGAAATATTTTAGCTTGTTATTAAATATAGCGAGGTGATTATACAATGGACGAGCTGTGGAAACCATACCCTATGTTTTGCCCGAACTGCGGTAAGATAAACTATGGGTACAAAAACACAGACGGAAAAATCAAATATGAGTGCAGCAAATGCATGATTAAGTTTGTCCGAGTGCAAAAGAGTAGGCGTCACGATACCATAGATATATATGCACCTGACGGATAGAAAAATTGAAAACTGAATACAGCATAACGACGGTAAGGTCAGGCTGAAACAGGGCCACCTTAAATCCTTATCAGGTCATATGCGTTGATTGTTTCGGTTGGTTAAACCAAGCTTGTGCAAACAGAGATGAGAGGCCACCGACAAAGCAGATAGCCACAGGCTAAATCTGTTTTGCCGGTGGTTTGTTTTATTTGGACAGGAAAACTGAATAGGAGCTTCCGGCTAAGAATTTAGAAGGGAAGCTCTGAAGTGCTATACAGCTGGCTTTGTTATATAGCTCAGTATCCGTGATTTGAAAAATTTTAATTATTTTTAAAATTTTTCAAATCAAAGGAGATCATTATGAGCTGGAATGACGGATATGAAAGAAAAAAGTTTGAACGAAAACAGGTTGGACAGGCAAAAAGGTTTAAAGATCTTGGGATGACCGATGAGCAGATACAAGAAATATATGCATCAGATTTGAGAGAGTATCGAGATAATCGTATTTTTTCAATTCATACCCAATCTATTGATTCATTAGAAAATGATGAAAGCAGAAACGGCCTATATAAGAAGTTTGTAACTTCGACGACTTGTTCTATGGATATGAGTGAGTGCAGTCGATTTGAGTGGATTGAAGAAATAGAAAATAGCGTGCTGTATCTCGCAATTTCCAAACTTGCGGTACATCAAAAAGAATTGTTGACGCTGTTATATATCGATGGATATAGCCAGGTAGAAATTGCAGAATTTTTTCACACCAGTAAGGATGCAATCAACAAAAGATTTCTTCGCATAAACAAGCGGATTACTGCTTCTGTCGCAAAACAGGGAGGGCTTTATAAATGAATGATTTTAAGAATCGCTCTCCATATATCGAGCTTTGCTTATGCCGCCGATGCGCAAGTGTTTATTACGACGATCCAACATATTGGATTGAAAGGGCAGAAATCTTTCAGGACGAATTGCATATGTGTGATATTTGCCATCAGCGATATGGACTGGATTATTCCATTTGGAGAAAGTCAAGTGCGCGATTTAAAAAATCGCATCGTTGAGGAGGTGCCTGAAAACGGATATGATTAAAGCAGATAAAGAAAACAATATTTTCGGTGCACTGAAACTCATTGAGCAGCTTTATCTTGATGGTGAAATCTCCGGCTATGTGTTTAGAAACATCCTTCAAGAATACAAGGATATGATTCTCATATCTTCAGTATTATTTTCTGTTATGTTCTCATAGATGCAGTCGCTTGATAAAAACATTGCCGGCAGTTTCAAGTCGGAAATATCGTGCTTCCTGAGCTCGGCGGCAATCTCCGTCCCGGGAATTCCGCTTTCATCCTTTTGCTTGTCGAAATGAACCTGTATGTGATTCTCATAGAAAGAGATGGCGCTGTTCTTCACTTTTTTGTTAGTGGCGACGGTTGCTATTCCCGTGGTGACGAGCAGCAGTGCGATAGTAGCGGCTATTATCAGAAGCTTCTTCAGCTTGCCGTTGAAGCGTGACTTTTCGGGCTTGTCGGCAGCAGGCAGTTCTGCGATTTTGTCATTGCCTGCGCTGTCGGCTTTTTTCTCCTTGCCGCCGTCTGTCTCCGCTTTGCTGATATAGTACAGGCAGTATTCTATAAGGCCCGGATCCATTTCGGATTCGTCCTTTTGCAGTTCTTCTTCAATTATATTTTCGAGCTCTTCGACGGTGAGCTCAAGGGAATCGTCATTCAGGATTTTCAAGAGTTGTTTTTTTGTCATATAAATTCCTCCTTACTTATATAGTCTGCGAATTTCAAAAATGTTACGGAAAAATTTTAAATTTTTTGTTTCTCTATCTCTTTTTTCACCATATGCACTATCTTTTTCCGTGCTCTGAAGAGCTTTTGCCGGACATTTGTCTCGGAAAGCCCGTGTTTGGCAGCGATATCTCTTACTCGCATATCCTCCATATAGTAATCCTCGACCAGCGAGCGCTCGTCTGCCTTGAGCCGATTCAATATATTGTCCGTCATTTCGTCTATCAGCTCGTCGGAAACGTCGTTGAGCTGCGGCATTTCGACGGCAGAAATTTTCAGCGCGGTTTCATACTGTATTATTCTGTTTATGTGCTCTGCTTCTCTCGCTTTGTTTTTGTATTCGTCAATTATCTTATTGTTCGCAACGCGGGTCAGCCAGGCCTTGGGATTTTTTATCTCTTTACCTGCGCGTCTGGCCTCGAGCAGTGCCATGAACACATCCTGAACGCAGTCCTCGACACAGTCGGGGCAGTCTTTAAGCTGAAAGTTGCAAAAGCTTTTTATGTATTCTCTGTAAAGATGCCAGATCTGCATACACTCTTCCGTAATTTCATCTTTCTCCAAATTAACCAATTTCAAATCATCCCCTATATTAATGTCCGATTTTTCGGCACCGTGATTTTATTATACTACAGTTTGTGCAAGCGGGCAATAACACGGGAAAATATGTTTTTTAACTTGCGGCTTTTGATAGAAATGCGGGAGTGCGCCCCTACCGCCGAGCGAGTCGGAGACTCTCAAAAAAATACAAAAAAATTTTCAAAAAAACTGTAACATTTTCGATTTTTACAGACTATATATATAGGACGTTCAATAAGTCGAAAATCTGCATTTTTGCACGTTTTATCTACACTTTTGCATTTGCGGTTTTCCGAAGCGGCGTTTTGCGCTATAATTTTTGTGCACGGCAGACATCTGCCACCCCGTTCAGCCGCATTGTATACTTAATTTGACAACCTCAACTCTCAACTCCTATAAAAGTGCAGCGGCAGGGGGACATCCTCTGCCGCTGTGCGCCCTTTCGGGATACGAGAATAAATATTCGAGCCGGAAAAGAACGGCAGCCGCTTTGCGGACAGCTCAATTTTGCAAAAAAATCAAAATAATTGACATGATAATTGCTTTGTGGTATAATAAAGCTGTAAAAAGCGGAATTGAGAATATTTAACATATTGTCACAACTGTGCGGAGGATGTGATTCCAATGGTTTGACCGACCTTTTGCAAAAGCAAAACAGCGCAAAAGAATCAGAAGGCTTCAATGTTCAATCTTTTAACTACAGTGACTCGGATACAGTTGTGCATGTAATAGCACATAGAAATATTACTGCTGAATTGAGTGTATCTGATATTTCGCTAAACAATAATTCATATTCTGGAGGTAATAGCAATGAGTCCTTTAAAAATGGGTCCATTAGAGCAGGCCTTTTGGCTGATTATTATAACGATTGGGACAGTGCTGACGTATTTCGGTTGGGCATTTATAGGGATAGTTGGCAAAATAATGGAATGGTTCGCTTAAGCGAAGCCACTAATGAGCAAGACCGACTAAACAACAGCAAAAACCGAACGGTGGTCGTTATCGGCATCGGACCCGGAGAATCCGAGCCTATACCAGCGAGCAAACCTCAGACATTTTAACGGGTCGCCCGCTTCTTGAAGAATACGGTCACACAGTTTTCCGAATTGTGCGGCCGTTATTTTTTTGTATGCCCGCTGCATGGTTTTTGAGAAAAATGTTTTATACAAATCAAAGGAGTGTCTCTGTGAAAAAATTCGTGCTGCTTTTTCTTGCCTGTTCCGTTCTGCTGCTTGCGGCCTGCCAAAAAACGCCCGAGTCTGTCATGGACGGGAACGTCCTGCGTGCAAAAAGCTTGAACGATTTGCTCGTCGAGTCCCTCGTCAATGCTCCCGCCGATAACGGCAATCAGGGCGGCACGACGCCCGTTCTCTCAAAAACCGAGCATCTCAAGCGTGATATCTCATCCGGCGGCATAACAGTGCATATCGACGCCGATATAAAAGTGCCGAAGATAACCGGAGATATACGGACATATTCCGCGCAGTACCGTTTCTTCGACCTGTTCGAGCTCGAAGACCTGTTCTTCTCCGGCGACGATCCGATGTTCAATCCCGGCGCGAAGAAAACGGCGGAGGACGATCCCTCGGTCGGTCTGCTTCCGGGCGGATTTTATTTCGGCGTATCCGAAGTTCTGAGCGCGTCAAACCATCCGACCGCTTTGAAGCCCGGATGGGCAAAGGGCTGCAACATCTCTCCCGACGATGCGCGCCGCCTGTCTGATAAGCTTCTCGGCCGTCTCGGAATGACCGATTTTGAGCTTGTCTCTTCGCAGGTCGCTGAGCCTCTGACCGAGCGAGGCAACCGTGCCAAACGCGGCAGATATGAATATAAATATGTCCAGGTTGCCGACGGAATACCGCTTTCGAGCGGCGAGCCGGACAGCACAGGATGCACCGTTGCAATAGACGACAGGGGCGTTGTCGACGCGAGGCTTACAAGGCTTGAGCTTGGCGAGTCGAAAATCGTAAACAGCAGAGTCATGACGCTCGACGGCGTTCTTACAGTCTTGCAGAAGAAGCTTGCCGCCGCGGGACTTGTCAAAGACTCTATAGTAAAAGAGATAAGCTTTGAATATATGTCGGTCGAAGACCCCGAAACATATAATTCGACCGTGTTCCCGTGTTGGCGTTTCTGTATCGCTACTACCGCAACGCTGGAGCAATACGGCGAATATGAAAATGATATTATAATCAATGCCGTAACCGGTGAATTTTACGCCGTTACGAATAGATACGAGTAACCAAAAGGAGGAAAACAAAATGTTGAAACGCACAAAAGGATTCGTATCGCTCGCTGCCGCAATTGCACTCATGCTGGGACTCTGTTCCTGCAGCGGCAAACCCGAAACAGACCCGAGCACAACTGCCGACCCGACCGGAATAGGGGCGCAGGCAGAGACCGGGGAGAACACCACGGCGAAGGATATTGCTCCCGAAAGCGGCGCACCGGAAACCGCCGCCGAAGAAGCGGACACTGCCGAGAAAGCAAGCACCGCCGCGCCGACCGAAAAGACGACAAAGGGCAAAAATAACCATGTGAATGTCAGCGCCGCCGGATTCATCTGGCCCGTGCCCGGCTATACACAGCTTTCCTCTCCGTACAGCACTCAGTATAAGCGCATAAGCATCAAGGCCGATTTCGGCGCAAAGGTCGTTGCCTGTGCAAGCGGAAGAATAACGAAGATATATAACAAAGATGATGAAAGCAAAACATCGTGTGCCGTGCTGACCTGCGACAACGGCTATGTCATCGAATACAGCGCGGCCAAGTTCTCCGTAAAACAGGGCGAATACGTCTCCCGCGGAGATGATATGGGCTTTATCGGCAAATACGGAACCGGCCCCCACCTGAACATTTCAGCCACAAAGGATGGCGTAAGTATTGATCCCGCAACGATCATAAAGCCCTGAGCGGGGTGATCCTATGCTCAGAAAGGATGTTAAAAGCCAGCTTTTTTCAACCGGGATGTTGATATCCCTGCTGCTCGGACTTGTTCTTCTTGTCGAGCCGCAGTATCAGTATTTTCTGTATTTTGCGCGGTGGGATAACAAGGCGGATTATATCAATTTCTTCTTCTCGTCCCTCGCACTCGGCGGATATCTTATCTTTACGCCGATTATAACCGTTATGCCCGGCGTGTTCCGCTTTTGCGATGAGTATAACAGCGGATACCTGCGCTTTATGCTCGTGCGCTCGAAGAGCCGCAGAAAGTATATGTTCACAAGGCTTTTTTCAAACGCTGTCTGCGGCGGCGCGGCGAACGCTCTGCCGCTTGCGGTGTTTGCGCTGATAATGCTCATATTCTGCGCACCGTATACTCCGAACGGACACTCGAAGACTCCGATTGACGGAAGTATATTGCAGCCGTTTGAAAACGTCGCGGGCGGGCTCGGCCTGGTCGGAGTGATAATCCTGCTCGCGTTCCTCTTTGGCGTCGTGTGGGGAGTTATCGGCACGGCTCTGTCCGCCGCTGTGCCCAACAGATATGTGGCTCTCTGCGGTCCGTTCGTGCTGTTCTTCCTGATGCATCTCGTCGCGAGCGCGCTGCAAAAAGAAAAATTCAGCCCGACCAACACTATCCTGCCCGATATCCTGCCGTCGTTCGGCTTTCTGTTTTTGTATCAGGCGGTGCTTCTGGTGCTCGGCTGCGCGGCGTTCATTTTCTTCGCGCGAAGGAGGCTGCTGCAATGAAACAGTGTCTCTCTGTGATGCGCTGGCAGTTCGGCACATGGCTCGGCAGCGCGCGGACTATTACGGCTTTTCTCGTCTGCGCCGCCGCTTCGCTGCTCGATTCCGTGAATCTTATGCAGTTCGCCCGGGCAAGCGGAGATCCGCTTAACATATTCGAGCCGTTTATATATAACAGCTCAACGCTCCATATCGCGACATTGATGTTCCTCGGGCTTATGCTCCTGTTTGCCGATGCGCCTTTTACCGAGCAGAGCGCGATGTATTCGCTCGTGCGCTGTTCGCGGGTGCAGTGGGTAGTCGGAAAGCTCATGTATATCCTGCTCTCCTGCGCCGTGTATTACATATTTTCGCTCGCGGTGACCGTGATATTCTTCTCGCCCAACGCCTTTGCGGGCAATGTGTGGAGCGCGCCGTTTTATGAGCTCGTCATGCGCGATGCGGCGGCTTCGTCTTATCATATCACAGTCGATCCGAAGCTTTTTATGCCGGCTGTTACGCCGTATCTCGCGGCGGCCTACGCCCTGGCGCTGAATCTCGGCTACGGCTTTTTCTGCGGCTCGCTTCTGTTTTTGATAAATTTAAGCGGCAGCCGCGTGCTGGGCTTCGCCGTGCTCTCGGCTCAGCATATCATTTCATATCTGATTAGGTTTAAGTACCTCCCGTTTTTTATCTCCGTATTTTCGAATCACGGCTTCTCAGAAGATGCCGGTCTGCCGTCGGTCGGCTTTTCGTGCGCGTATTTCTGCCTGCTCGCGGCGATTATTGTCGCGTGTGTTCTTCGCGCTGTTCGGCATGTTGATCTCAAAATAACAGTGGGGACTCGAATATGAAGATAACTTTTTTTGCGGGATTGCGGCATCGGCTTTTCAATATGCTGCCGTATCTCGCTGTGTCTCTGCTCATATGGACGGTCTGCGTGCTCTCGTCTTTCGGCGGCGAGCGGGAAACATTTTTCTTCGTTTTCACTGAAGCCGTCGGCGGCGTTGAACACAGCGGACAGTTTGATCTCTTCGGCTTCTTCCGCTATTTCGGAACATTTTTTGCGGGACTCTTTCTCGGTATGGCGGGCTCGGTTTCCGATTCCGAGGCAATGCCGTATTTCGTCCTGCCGCGCTCGAAGGGCTTTTTCAAATGGTGGATAAAAACCGTTTCGTCCGCGCTTCTCTGGTGCGTGCTCTATTGCCTTATCGGCATAGCCGTCTTCGCAGCGGCGGCGGAAAAAGGCGGAACGATTTCCGCCTTTGAGCTTATGCGCATGGCGGCATATCCGCTCGCGCTCGGTGCGGCAATGAGCGTGCTGTGCCTTCTGCGTTTTCTTCTCGGGCAGAAGCCTGCGGCGGCGATCGTTATCGCGGTTGTCGGCACAACGGGGCTAATATGCGGGAAGCTGAAAAGTTTCAGCTTCGCCATGCTCGGCGCATATGGCATGGCAAAACAGCTGACCGATGTCAAAACGGCTGCGGCGGTACTCTTTGCAGACGCGGCGGTGATGATCCTTGTCTTTTTCTGCTCCGGCGCAGTGAAGAGAAGGGCTTTGAAAGGAGGACATTATTTTGACTGATGTTATAGTTATAGATAAGCTGACAAAAAGCTTCAAAGGAAAAACGGTTCTCGAAGATGTCAATATGCGGCTGCAAGAGGGCAGGATATATGGCATCGTCGGCGACAACGGCAGCGGCAAGACTGTACTTTTAAAGCTCATTTGCGGATTCATGAAACCCGACAGCGGCACGGTCACCGTCAACGGCAAGGTGATAGGCAAGGACGCGGATTTCCCGGAGAACACGGGAATTATAATCGAAGCGCCCGGCTTTCTGCCCAATTACAGCGGCATGAAAAATCTTGAATATCTCGCCTCGATACGCGGCAAGATCGGCAAAGAGCAGATAGAGTCCGCCATGAAAACAGTCGGGCTTGACCCGTCGTCAAAGCTGCGTGTCGGCAAATATTCGCTCGGCATGAAACAGCGCCTCGGTATAGCGCAGGCGATAATGGAGGATCAGCAATTATTGATTCTCGACGAGCCGATGAACGCGCTCGACAAGGACGCAGTCGAGGAGATGCGAAGGCTCTTCCTGAGCTTTAAAGCGAGCGGAAAAACCATGCTCATAGTCTCGCACAACGAGGGCGATATCTCGACCCTCTGCGACGAGGTTTATGAATTTGACGGCGCAAAGATAAAAAAACGCGAGAGTTTGAGAGCAGTGTAATTCCATAGGGGTCTCAAGCATGACAATTAACGAAGTTAATAGTATTGTTGTTTGAGAACAGAGTCGGAAAACCGCGCCGATTAATCTTGCGCGATGACAGCTAAATTATATATTTACAAAAAAGCACCTCCCTTGGTAACCCGAAAGTACCGAAGGAGGTGTTTGCTTTTATTTTAAATTTTACTCATAATTTTAGCGCACAGTTTATCGTACCCAGTGAACTTTTTCAGAAGGTCTATTAAAACGGAGAGAATCAACGACAGCGCCAAAAGCACAAAAAACGTCAACAAAGAATACTTCAAACCGTAGAGAAAATCCTTTAAGAAATACGCTCTTAAAATGGTGTGCGATAAAAACATATTCATCGAGTGTTTTCCCAAAAACTGCAGTACATTTCTGAGCCCCGGAACAGGCGATAAAACCGTGTAGCAGTATATGACAACAAACATGGGTATCAGCCCGTCGCGAATATAGCTTATACTATAATCCATATGTTGGCGTCCGTAACCGAGCGCGAACAATATTGCCGTATAAACAACAAGCTTTAAAATATAATCTGCGGCGCCGCACTTTTTTATTATTTTAAACTCGCGGATTTTTACGAGCAAATTTTTGTCGGCGCTCACCATCCCGAGCTCAAGCGTAAACAGCCAGCGAATCATGTTGAAGTTTACGATGTCATCGTTAAAAGCTTTTCTGATAACGCCGCAGAAAAGAAAGGTGAGTATGAATGTAGCAATCGCACCGAACTTTTTATAGAAGCAGTGCAAGGCGGGCATTAGCGCTATTATTATCAGCGCGAGGCTCATGTACCACCATGTGCTGAGCAGGGTCGGCGTGCCGAACAGCGCCGAAAGTCCTAATAAGTCATACAAAACAAACATGGCTATGCTTATGACATTCGGACTGCTGTAAACTTTCAGCATCGAGGGCATAATTATCGCCGCCGATATAATGCACAGAACAAATATGAACCAAAAACCCGACATAAGCGAAAAGCTTCGTCTGCAAACCTGCTTTGCATACCCGTCCCGAGGCGTGTTCTCCAAGCTTTTTGTTATTCCGTAGCCCGAAAGAAAGACGAAGAGCGCCACGCAGATTTTGAAGAATGATGCGATTTCTACGGTTTGAGATTCCGTAAACGGGAAGAAATTCAGCTCATACCCGGCATACCTGTAAGGGCTTTCAAAGCAATGGTGAGCGAGCATCATCAATATTGCTACGCCTTTCACCAGAGCAGTATCTTGTTTGCTAAACTGCATATTACCACAATCCGTTACTGCTGCGAAAACAGCTTGTCCTGCTCCACAACAAATTTATAAAGATTTTCGGCACAGTTGCCGTCAAAATCAAAATAAAAGTTTTCCATACGCTCGGCGTAAATCTGCTCCGGAACAAAGTCCCTGTCAACAATTTCGCAAAGACATTCGGCGGCCTTGTGCGCGTCCGTGAACATATGACCGAAGGCTTCGTCAAACGGGAGATCGAGGTCACGGTAATGGTTCATACCCGACTTAAACTGAGGATAATCGGGAACGAAATACATTATCGGACGGTTGAGATATGCAAAGTCAAAAACATATGACGAAAAATCGGTTACAAAAGCTTTATAATCCGCAACGTCAACATTTCCGCTGACCATGTTTATATATTCGCAGTCAATATCAAAGAGATTTTTGAGGTTGGCAATTATCGGATGGAGCTTTATGTCAAGAAAGACTTTGCTGCTCTCAAGTTTTCGGTGCAGGGTCTTGTCCGAAAGGAAAGCGTAAAAATTCTTGTAGTAATCGGATTTTCGGATTCTGTCCTCGTTAGCCTCCCAGTTGGAAGCCTTTATCTCTGTGGTGAGATATTTTCTCCAGGACGGCGCAAAAAGTATCCTGTTCTGAGGCTTATGATTTCTGTCGATATGGTCGTATCTCGCCATGCCCGTGGTGATAAGCTCGCGCTCGTTATAGGCATAGTTTTGGCAGTAGTTTTTGACCTCAAACGGTGAGGAAACCACGATTTCCTCCGCCTGACTGCGTTCCTCGGAGTTGTTGAGTCTGAGCGAAGCGTGAAGCACGCCGTGCTGCAGATATATGGTACGGAATCTCAGAAGATCTTCATACTGATACTTCATCTTTGCGCTTTCAAAAGGATTTACGGGCGCAAGGCCGTAATATGCCGTGAAGATTCTTTCCGCGCAGACGAACAAAAGTCGGTGAAGCTTTGAGCCGGCTTTTACAAGATGCTTTTGCTGCTCCGGAGTGAATACGCTGTCGAGATTATCGTATTCGTGTGTGAGCACATAATATCTTTCAATGCCGTCGTCATGCTTTAAATCGTTTGCGAACTGGTAAAATCCGTTATCCTTTTCTACTGTATAGAAGTCGTAATACAGCCAGATGCGGTGCTTTTTTCTGTAATTTATGGATTGGAGTCGCAGCAGGGCAGTCCGCGGGTGAATTGCAAAACGTACGGTATTGAACAGGGCGCTCGAATCAATGGCAAACTGCGTGGCAGGTTTGACGGAGAGATACTTGCGCTTGTTTTTTATCATATATCTGCCGCGGTTTATATTGTTGACATATCTGAGTCCCAAACCGGAATACGGCATAAACCAATAGTGTGTGCGGTAGGTTTTTCCCTTTATATCTATCTCAAAACAGATTTTTGAATTCTCGGTGAGATCGCACGAGTAATAGAATGCGGGGAAAATATTTGTTATCGTCTTGGCTCTGTAGTGGCTGTGGACGGAAATAAAAGTGTCAAGCTTTTTGCGCTCGCCGTTTTCGACTGCATATATGGTGTATTCTTCGCTGTTGAGGAAGTTGAATATGGGGGATTTCATGAATGCGGTCATTCTGAATATATTCCCCTCGACTCTCGGCTTGTGGCCTATGACGGTAATATCCTCCTGATTGAACGCTTCTTCGCCGTCTATCATCAGGCTCAATCCGTCGTCGCCGCATATCAGGGAAATGTCCGCATTCTCTTTTTTCTTTATCCAATAGCAGGCGCGATAAATATCGACCATAGGATGTTCGAGTATCGTTTTGCAATCCACCCTGTTGAGAAGATCCACAATGCGCCGCATCGCCCTATCGAATTTTTCGCCCTCGTAATGATAGGGGTAAAGAATATCATCGGTAAGACGCCAGTTTATATCGTTGATAAACATTGCCTGAAAATAAGCGGGCACTTTATCTTTAAAGGTTGAGAACAGAGTCTCAAAATATTTCATGGATGTTTCAAAGAGATAGAAAGCATGGAAATAAACCTTCATGATGCTTGTCTCATTGCCCTTGTTATACATATATGTGCCGTGCGGGCAATAGCCCATCTTCATTTTGGGCATAAGAACGCGGTTGCAATATTCCTGGTCCTCGAGCTTGAAGCCGGGGGTGGTGTTGAAAAGAATATTGTCTTCGCCTATATTTTTTACGCAAACATTTACACGAGTCTGTGCAAGATACGGATATTCCTCCAAATCATACACGCCTTCGTGGTCGAGCATTTTGAATCTGTAATGAGGCTTGAGAATACTATCTTCTTTGTAGCGAACCTCGTTATACGAAACAAGGTCGACCTCATCATAAACCTTGTCAAAAAAATCTGTAACCTTTTTGACCGTTTCGGGAGTGAAATAATCGTCACTGTCAAGGAAAAACAGATACTTGCCCTTGGCGTGCTTTATTCCGAAATTTCTCGTAGCGGAAAGTCCCTCGTTCTCCTTGGAGAAAATTTTAATAAAGTCGTACTTTTTACTGTACTCAAGACAAATATCCCAGCTGTTGTCCGGAGAGCCGTCGTTGATTACGAGAACCTCCATTTTCGACTTGTCGATAGTCTGATTAACCAGCGAGTCGAGACAAATCCTCAGATATTGCTCAACGTTGTATACCGGCACGATTACAGATGCTTGATACTCGAAATTCATATTATCACCTTTCAAATGGGACTGAAGCAAGTATATCATAAAAACCCTGTTTTTGCAACTTTAAAACATATAATTTAAGACTTGGTGCCGCTTTGCGATACGGCCGTCTGTATCCGTAAATCAGACATATGAAGCGTGAGTAATATTTGAGCCGGCAACCTGTGACGTTTTTGAAGAGACGACTTTAATCCGTATCACTGTCTTGACAAATTTAAAGTTAAATTATATATGTCTTTTTAACTATCTTTTTATATCTTCTCAAATGTCCGCAAAG
>OWIO01001162.1_pt1 | contig 21264 bp, 19 predicted proteins | sample 1733011 | NCBI WGS metagenome assembly OWIO01 (sample SAMN05065779, study PRJEB22554) | human gut metagenome | biome: ENVO:2100002; feature: ENVO:00000062; material: ENVO:00002003 | host: Homo sapiens | place: USA | reverse complement strand
GTATCATAGAAGAACCTTATAAACATTATTTTACAGAAAAAGTTTCATACTCTCGTCAATCATCTTGATGTCGAACTCTGTTTTGCTTTTTTGAAAACTATAATATTTTTCGCATAAACTTTTTGCATACTCAACATTTCCTCTAAGAGGTTTATCAGTGATTTCTTTTAAGCATTCTTTTGGAAAAATCCCATTTGCATACTCAACTAAAGCTCTATTTATTACATAAAATTGTTTAGTGCGAGGAACACTAGAATTAAGAACAATAACTTCTATGTTATCTAATGTGTGAAGTGCTAATATTGGATCAAACTTCAAATAATATAATGCTAAATTCACTTGAGCATATATGTAAGGTGTTTCTGTAGTTCCTGTAGAAAAAGGAATGCTTAAAAAATAAGCAGAAGGATCTTCATCGGTATACTTCATTAAGTATATGCCATAATTGTTATTTAAATATAGATATGTTGGGTCGTTATAGTCAAGAATTTTTTTTGCTTCCTTTGCGATTTGAAGCAAACGGCATTTAGCTCGCTCATTCATACCATTACGCATCAAAAAACAAATATAATTGGAAATAGTTCTGTTATAATTAATGGGATCTTTTGCTGAAAATACTGACAAGCATTTTTCATAGTTATACATCGCTGATGTTATATCATCCATATAATATGAAACATTGCGTAATAAATAATAATAGTTTTTGCAACGAACAAAGTTTAAATAATAATATTTGTGATTTTTATCAAATACACATTTATATTTTTGTGAATTATCTGTATTTAGATAAGCAACAAATAAAACTGCAACTAAAAGACACTTTTTTTCAAAATCTTCAATACTGTCAACAAGAGTTTCAAGCTGTTGTACATAGTTATCAGTATGTAACCTTTCGCAAATTAGAGCTTGTGCTATTCTATAATTCAGTTCATTAGAATATTCATTATGAGCTTTTAGTAGCCTATAGGGTTTATCATAAACCCCATGGTCATAATATATGCCAGCAACAAAAACAAGTTCTTTAAAGCTATCAAAGTAATTTAGTTTGTCCAAAAATAATAATGAATACTGTTTCTTTTTGTAAAGTTGATGGGCATGAGCCAAAATGTATTCTTTAGCGTGAGTATAATCATGTTCGAGATGAGAAATTGCAAACTCTAGGAGTGAGGGACTTAATGAATCTATTTGCATATCCATAGATTGTATTGTTGCAGCGACTATACTTTGTTTTTCCACAAAACTAATTTGATTAATACTATTTATTGATAACTGTTTGTTTATAGTATATACTGGCTCCTGTGTTATGCCACTAAAATCCATTTTTAGTGCACCAAGTTCTTGAGCATAATTACACCTTGCTTTAAGTTCAGAATCAGTTAACTCCATACTCTTGATGTTTTGCATTCGTAAAATAGGAAACAAAACAGACTCAGGGACCGAACTTCCTACTACCACTAACACTTTAAGCAGATAATGCAACTTATCATCTATAGCATCTATGCTAATAGGTAAGCCTAAAATATCAGCCATTATAATATGAATATTTCTATCTACTTTTTCATAATAGTCAAGTTTCGTTGGAACAAAATCAGCTCCGTAGCATTTATATAATGCCTTAATCAATTTGTTATCTGGTCGTTCAAATTCCCTCGCTATTTTATATATCGATTCTTGAGAAAAATCTGAAGAACTTGAATTTTTTGAAATGAATTCAATTTCACTAGAAAGAGTTTCCGTATTAAATGGTAGCAGTATTCTAACACGAAAACGTTTTATTAAGATATGCAAATAGGAATACTCATCTGATGTTAGTTTTTGTGGATTGTCAATTAGAAGAATAATATCCTTCTTTTTTTTATCTTTTAATTTTGTAAAAAAGTTAATAACAGCCTTTTCTGTTTTAAAGTCACATATATGTTCTTGATCTACATCAATAGTTTCTTTAATTGATGTAATTAATGCATTAGCAATTGTTCCAATATTTGGGAAAGTGGGTATTGCATCGAGTGCATATAAGCAGGATGTTATTACATTAAAAACAACATCACCACTATCTCGTTTTTTTAATAGTTTTGTTGCTTTATTTTGTTCTATCGAATCATCTTTTGAAAATAAAACTGTTTGACCAATAATTTGTTCAGAAATTGTAGTTTGGGCCTCTCCATCTATATAAAAACATACAGATTCTTCGTCCCATAATAACCTCATTACATGTTTTAAGAAATGAGTAAGTCCGCTATTCGTTTGACAATGAAACAGAACAATATGGTTTTCTTTTAAAGCATCAATTACAGTATTAGTTTCGTCATCTCTACACACAAATCTAAAAGAATTCATTTCGCTTCTCCACAACTATAATAAAAACAAGATAATTAGATATTATCATACAATTAGCGATAACATAATTAGACGTTCTAGGAAGTTATGCAAAAGTCAGTATTTAAAATGCGGTTAAAACATGTATACCAATCCAAGGTCGAATTTAGTAGATTCTTGAATGATCATCCGAACGATTTCTGGTTGATTTATAGAAAAAAATTCGGTTTGATATCGACATTTTTTCTAAGTATAAGTAAGCACACTTATATCTTAAAGCAAAAATCCGGACTATTAAAATTGATTTAATAGTCCGGATTTTAACTTTATCAATATACCCCTTTGTGTTTAAATGCTACCGTCTAAAAATAGAGTTAACTTTAGAACCAGTTTCAAGTAACCCATTTGCCGTCATATATCCGTTTTTATTTTCAGTTTATTTCTCGGATGCTTTTTTGCAAATATTTTTTTCTGGGCGTTGAGACTTACATGCGTATAAATTTGTGTTGTAGTGATTGAGCTATGTCCAAGGAATTCCTGAATATATCGAATATCAACATCCTCCTCTAATAAAAGTGTTGCTACTGTATGACGAAACATATGCGGAGTTATATGCAAATTAGTATCAACAAGTTTGGTGTATTTATTGACCATAAAGCGCACCGACTGTTCTGAAAGTTTATTTCCTCTGTTGTTTATAAAATAGCATTCATTTGCCCTAATTTCGTCGCAGTATTCTTTTTGATATCGTCTCAAAGCACAAACAACATCCTTATTAGCTAATTGAATATATCTCTCTTTGGATCCTTTCCCATTAACTTTTATATACCTATCTCTGAGATCCACGTCAGATATTTTCAGATTGCACAGTTCCTGTACCCTAACACCCGTTGAAAACAGCAACTCCAAAACTGCAATATCTCTGGTTATACACTTATAATAATATTCAGTATGATAGGGTTCACTGTACTTCATATACGCGGTTTCAAGAATTTGGGCAAGCACCGGAGTTGGAATAACCTTCGGCAAAACAAACGGTTCGCGGCGTTTAATAGATATTTTATTAAATGGACTTGATAAAATTAAATCACTATTTTCCAAGTAATGGAAGTATGTTTTGAGACAAGCAATTTTTCTTTTTACAGTTTTGGGTTTATACTTTATATATAACTCTTTTATATATTCCTCTAATGTCTCCCTACTATTCCATGGCTTATCAATGCAAAATATTAAAAATTGATTCAAATCTATGGTATATGCTTTCAATGTTTTTTCGCTCAGTCCCCTCATATACCTACAATCATCTAAAAATTTTTCAATATTCTTTTTTAACTCTCCCATCATAACATCTCCTATATAAAATCGTGATGACACATATTATATAAGAACGGGAAATCACAGTAAACAACAATTGACAAATAAACTAACCCTCAAAAAGCATTTAGCTTTTTGAGGGTTAGTTTTATAGTTGTTTCAGTCCATTGCTAATCTGCTACCACCACTTGGTATATATTGCCTATTCTGTCTTTGCAGAGAGATACGTATGCCTTGATGCAAGATTGTCCTTGCCATAATCAATTTTCTCGGTCATGCTTACTCCGCCTATTTTTTGAAGAATGCATAGAGAATAATAGAATAAAAAATCAATGTCATGATTGGAAGAAGCGTCACTCCGACAGTTACGGTCTTTCTGTATTTCTGCTCAATATATCCGCGTTTCAATCCCCATACCTGAGCGCACCACAATGAGACAAACGCTAACAGAGGCAAGAAAAGTTGTATTTTTGATAAAACATCAGACACCGGTCCCGGTATGTAAGCCCGAAAGAATCTTTCTACCGCGGCAAATATAGCGCAAAAAATAAACGCCGGCATAGCATAGAGCCACGATTGTTTGCCGATCTCTCCCCTTTTCACCTTGATTGCATAACGAACCGTTTCAAAAATCAATATCCCGGTAAATACAAGAGTCACCGCAATAAAAGTCCCGGGCGGCAAATAGCTCAATATTATGTACCTCCTAAGCCTGCATATGACTTAAACGCTTATTATAAAGTTCAATCTTTTTCGATATAATAATACAAATCCGCTGCGGCATATGCTTTATACAAATCCCCCGTTTCACGGTCTACGATATACCAGCCATGTGTAAACGTAAAATCTCTTCCGACTGTATATGCATGAGCCAAGAAATACGGCTTACCATTTATAACTACCTTATGGTCGATTTCCCTTATCATCTTGTCATTGTCCGGGGCGATTCTCGCATTAAGTATTGCTATAGCCTGCTTTTCTGTTAACAATTTGTCATTATCATCGCCGGGCATTGTTTCGCTTTCCCTTGGATAATAATCTTCTCTTGTCTTAGCTATAATCCATTTCGTGTTCTCGTCCGTCGTTTCCAGTAAGGCACTGACCGCTTCGGAGAACTCCGTTGTGCTTTCTGCATCGGTTGCCTCTGATGTCGTATTTTCATCAAATGTTTCGCTCGGCGCAGAGCTTGTGTTCGACCTGCAAGCCGATAACAGCCCCAAAGAAACGCACAAAAGGAAAATAATTATTGCTGTAAAAAGCAGATATTGCTTATCTCTTAATTTAGCCATTTTGATTCATCCTCCAGATCCCAATGTATAACTACGGACCAAATACCAGCTCCATACCCGGCTTCAGAACAATACCCTGCCGGTCCTATAGCATAAATCCACTCTTTCACAGTTTGCAAACCAAACAACTCACTATAATGTCCCATCAATAAGTTTTCATAATAATTTATGCATGAATCATAACTATCAAATTTATGACCACTAAGTCCAAATAAATTGCGATTATATATAGAAAGGTCGCTTCTTCCATAGTCAGATTCATAACACGCTTGCGCAACCATTAACATTGCTGGTATTTTCGTGATTTCTTCATCGTATTTTGCCCTTGCATACATCATTCTAATAAAGTCCTCTCGAGGCATTGATTTACTCATTCCAGATACATTGGGTTTCGGATAATATTTTATTCCTTCGCACTTAATGTTAGGATTTATACAGGCAAATGACATCTTTCTCTGTTCCGGCGTTTCTCTACGCAGATCACCAGAAACATCTGGTCGAGACCCAATTTTATCAAAGAACAAAACCGAGTTATTCAAACAATAAGCAAACATGTTATATCCAAGTGCCCCTGTGCCAGTCGAAACATATCCATCTGCATTGATAAATCTCTTAACCGCCGGGTCATAATACCTGCTCTGGAGATAATACAATCCCGTTTCAGAGTCGTAATAATACCCACGATAGCGAAGCGGGTTAACATTGGCGATGTGGTTTGAATCTGTAATCGCCGCACCATTGGCATCGGTGACAGAAATCACATTGCCCCAAGCGTCATAGTTGTAGTTGGCAACAACCGCACCTGCACCGTCGTAAATGCGAATGACATCTCCGCGCCAGTTGCAGACAAAGTAGTAGTCGGTTGTAGTACTGCCGTTCTTGTAGCGAACACCGGAGGGGTTGCCGTCGGCATCATAGAAGAACCACAGCTCTGTCGTGCCGAACTTCTCATACTGCAAGGTGTTTCCGACATAGTAGTACTCGTGCTTAACACCGTTGACCGTCTTTGATGTTCTCAGTCCGTCAACATCGTAGGTGTAGCTTGCAGTTATGCCGTTGCCGCTGAGCGTCGCCAGCTGTCTGCCGTTCTGCCAAGTGAGAGCGTAGCCTCTGTAAGACAGCGGATTGCCTATCTCATCATAGGTAATAGCCTGACCGTCATAGGAGGTCAGCTTGTCCTTCCAGTTGGTGTCGCCATAGCCGTAATTTACCGTCTTTGTTGCCGTGACACCGTCAAGGCTGCCCCATGTCAGAGGATAAGTTGTGACAGACAGAATGTTTCCGCCATTGTCATAAGTATACACTTCCGTGCAGTTTTTGACAAGGTCATCTGCACGAACCAGCTGATTCAATTCGTCATAAGCGAACTGCTGCTGTTTGGTGTATGCCGTCTCTGCGGTCTTGTGGCGGCGCGAGATCTCAGTAATATTTCCGTTGGCGTCATAGGTGTAACCATAGATATATTCGCTGATATGTTCCCAGCCAATCTTCGTGGTGCGCGAATTGTTTCCACGGTCTGACATCCAATAAACATACTGATGGTCTATCGGCGTAGTGGTATTGATAACTGTTCTGTTACGGCGAAGTATGGAATCGTAAGAATATGTCGCAGTCTTGCCCGAGGGATAAGTATACTTCGATGCAAGATTGTCCTTGCCGTAATCGAATTTTTCGGTCATGCTCACTCCACCCGCCGATGAAGTAAACTTTGACACGTTGTTGTTCATGTCATATCCGTACTCGGCGTCATAGATGCGCTTTTTGCTGCCGTTGAGCACGCTCTGTCGAACAAGTCTGCCTGTTGAATCATAAGTATACAGGAAACGCTGATTATTTACAAGGTCTTCATGGGAATACAAGTTTCCTGTCGAATCATAATTCCATGTAAAGTTCTTCGTGCCGTTCTGCGATATTGAAGTCATGTTGCCATATTCGTCATATGCGTAATCAACATAATCTCCGTTGCCATATGTTACTCGCTTGAGCTCTCCGCTGTTATTCGCTCCATAGGTGTTTGTGCTAAGTACCTGTGAGCCGACTTTCGTCTGTGTAACATTGCCGAAGTTGTCATAGACAAACGAGTAATTGAAACCGTTGTGGGATATCGTATTCAGGCGATACTTGTTGTAGGTATAGTTGTTCTGTATAGTCTGTCCGTTTGAAAGTGTCTGAGAAACAGATGTCACGGCGTCGGTATTGGCATCGTAAGTATAGTTGGTTACATTGCCCTTTTTGTCCGTGTAAGAAGTGAGCGTACCCTTGGAATTATCATAAACATACGATTCGGTTCGCCCGTCCTGGTCGGTAGTAGCTGACACGAACGCTCCATTGGATGTATACGACGCACCTGTTTCAATATACACTGTCTCGCTGCCCTTAACGGTAAGAGCGGTGGGATTGCCGTTGTTATCATAAGTATAGCAGTACTTAGTTCCGGACTGACTCGTCGCCTGAGTCATATTGTGCCTTGAATCATAAGTATATGTATAGCTATATCTTTACCGTCAGAAAAGCTCTTACCTATTTGAGGAAATTGAGTTCCCAAATTAACTATCCAATCTTGCAAAGTTTCAGACCCTCTGACATCAACAACAATTAATGTTCTGATCTCACCATTGTTTAATTTGTTTTGCCCATTACCAGATTCACTTAGGCAAACCAATCTATTATTTTGCTCACTATTCCGATAAACGCCAGCCCGCAGTATGACAGCACTACTGCTATCGTCGCAATAATTATTCCAATCGTCTGTTCCAAATGACTCATTGTTATTTCCCCCAGTATATAAAATATTATTTTCTTGAGCATCAGATGAACCCAGTTCAACAGTGATAGTCCTATGTGCGATTACATGCGCTACCGCATCACTCGCTCCATAGTTATAAGACTGCGCATTGAATCCCTCTGATTCGAGAAGTTCTGTTGCCGTTGGAATACCTTCTTCCATAAGCAGCCCAGGGACAACCGGAGCTATTGGGCCTGTAAGAGGATTATACGCCGCATAAGCAAGCTCCATTGCCCATTTTGAAAGCTTATGGTTATACTCTGAAGAGCTCTTCACTCTGCTTACGCCGTCCTCGCCTATGGAATTGAAATACCCGGAAACCTCATCGAACTGTGTGACTACTATGGTCTCAACAACATCTCCCGCCTGAACCGTTACCGTACCGGTTCTTGTGGTATACGTTTCGTTCGGTGCTTCAATCGACATCGTAAAAGTTGAGTTTCCTCTTCCGCTTGTTTTATCGAGTGTTATCCATGATGAATCTGTTGATACACTCCAACTTGCATTCGACGAAACCTCAACAAGCCGTTCGTGTTCGCCGCTTTCGTCGACATCCCACCTGTCTCTGTCGAGAACAACAGCCGGTTCTGTTCCAAGCTGAGTAACCGTTATCCTGCCTATCTCCGTGCTATCAGCGGTCATCTTTACAACAACCGTTCCTGTACGCACATCGGCATAAGGATTGCTCTGGGCACGAAGTTTAAAGCCGTCATCTGTAACACTTGCAACAGAAAGCCACGGGACATCCGAAACATCAACAGTCCACGGGCTGCTGGAAACCACATTTATCAAAGAGCTTGTCGTTGCGCCTGCTCCCGGATTCCATACCTGTGTACTGACCCGAGGCGCGTCAAACGAAATGCTCATCACCGGTCGTTTTTCAATTTTCGAAGCTCTCGAAGAATAGAAATCGACCTGAGTTCTTGTAACCTCATCAGATGAGGCAATCATAATGCCCTTATTTATTCCAGTATATACCCATCTCTTAACAGCCTCTGTAAGGTCAAACGAGTAGCTGTCTAAGTCTGCTGTTGCAGGAATGGAATCGATAAGTTCCGCATTATTATTGAGATAACCATTTCTTGAATTATCAAACGGCTGAGCATTCCAGCAAACAGTCGTCTCGCTCCAATCGGCAACGTCCTTGCAGTCATATACAAGAATGTCGATATCGTTATGCCCCAACGCCTTGAAATAATTCTGCTTTCGGAAAGTAAGTTCGCCGCCTGTAATAACACTTCCCGCAGGCAAATTCGCCGGCATTTCAATTTTGACATATGAACGAACGGTATTTGTCAGGTTTCTACCCGCCCTGATTTCTTTAATAGCGCGGGGTTCATTTGCGCATATACCGTTGATAACATAAACATCCTTAAAGTTCGATTTAGGTATGCTCCAAGAGGGATCGATAACAACCGGGAATGCTCTGCCGCTCTCGCCTATCCAATCAGAATCAGCTCTAACGGTCAGCACATAACCGTCGCTATCAGCTTCAACGGACATTGAAACATCAAAGCTCTCATTATCGTTTGCATCATACATATACGGCGCATCAAGCAAAAATACCGTTTCATCAGGATTTTTCGGATCTGTCCACTTGATAGAACCGTTGGCCTGCTCGGTCGGCACGAGTCCGTCAGAATCAAGGTCAAACCGATATATGTACTCACTTTGCGGCGCATAAACAACAATATTTTCTTTAAGGCTGTTCGAAGTAACGACATATTCCAGATCGGAGCGATTCAGGAAATTCTTATAAACCACCGCGCTCGTCTGGTTTTCAACTGTCATTTTTTCAGCATTAAATTTTTCTATCTTCTGTCCCTCTGTAAGAGTTCCGGAAGATGATATATCCGCAGAAGAGCTAACCTCTCCGGTCATTTTTACGGTATCGTTCATTTTAACAACTGACGGCAACTTGTCAGTGTCAACAACGGATGCCGTTGTCCGCATATTCAGGCCATTCGTATCACCTTTAATTTTAAAGCTGACAGTATAGCCTTTATTTGTCGCAGTAATGCTTCGACCACTGGTCAGGTTCTGCGGGATAGTTACATCAAACCCATTTTTTGTAGAATAAACTGCTTCACCTGATTTTGTATTGAGCGTCAAAGTGTTATCAATCTCTTCCCACTTTCCGCTTTCTTCATAATGGACAGGTGACGAGTATGTAGCTGATATGTACGAGCCATCCTCACAGATAAAGTACTTTACGGATTCTTCTCTCATCTCTACTATTTCTTTCACTATTCGTGAAGTTGTAGAATCAGAAACATTTCCTTGCAAAGCACTCGCTGGTAGTATACCGAAAAGAAGAACAATTATCAAGAACATCGAAAAGATTTTTTTACATCTTTCAAATTTGACTTTCATATGTCATCTCCTCTTCGCTTTTATTAACTTTTCGCTATCGATATTAGCCGGGCGTACAACAGTGGTATGCGGGGGCGAAAAAACTGTTGTCCTCCTTTTAATCAGCATACTACTTCAAGTTGTTTTTTAATCAACTATCCCATTGAAATCACACCCTTTTTGTAAATATAATAACAGTTGAATAACTCAAACAATTTACTCAACCCATTTTCAAAGCACTAAAACATTTCAATTCTTACCATAACATTGTGTTCGCAGGCAGAGGGCGATATTCTCGCCCTCTGTCGCTACACAATATAGGTATAGGATGGAGGTATCTTTTTCTAGGTCGCACCCAAGTTAGTCATAAACTATAAATGGTCAGTGCGACATTTCACAAAAGGCACAGCAAATAGATTGATTATATGTAACAGCTTATGCAACGATGTAGAAAAAAAGTCAAAAAATTTATCCTTTGATATAACATTCTATTATATAGTGTACAAAAATGAAAAAGGTTACACTTTTTATTAAAAAAATCTGCAAAATAGCACTGATTTTTGCCTTTTATTTGCAAAATCGAAATGCAATTAGAAAGTTGCTCATTCACCGTGTAATCGGCAGATGAGCAACTAAAAACGCATTAGTATTCAGGTACGCCATATCCGAGAATCTGATACTCTCCAATCTGTCTACGAGATGTCGTGCATTTGTCGCTTAAGTTTCCCTCAATCGTGTAAACATATCCATTCTCAACTTTCCACACAATGCCCGTATGATCAGCTCGTCCATCCTGTTGACCCGATTGCCCATGTTTATCCCAATCATAAAATATTATCATGCCGGGAAGAGGTTCAGCAGATCCGTCAAGCCACTGCCCACGATTTTTGAACCATTGAACTCCGTTAACACAGCTGGCATACTTTGGAATAATACCTGTTTCAATATATCCGCACTCATTAGCACACCAACTGACAAAGCACGCGCACCACTCAACTCGGCTGTTGAAACCATACCAAGACCAATATGGTCTACCGCCAACACTGCCCACCTGCGAGAGCGCAACCGCTACAATCTGATTATCTTCTCCGCTTGTACCGTATAAAACCGATGACCACAGAGAATTGTTTTCATCACTTAACAACTCATCCAGATATTTTCGTTGTTCCTGATTAAATCCATATTTTGATGCCATATCATACGGTCTCAGCAAAAAATATATTCCTACCGCTACACCGCAAGCCAATATGGAAAAAATGAACTGTCTTAAAGACAGTCCAAAGAACATTGCTTCTGTGTAATTTCTGATTTCCCTGTTAATTTTAACTTCCAAAATAACACCTCCTATGTATTCGGGAATAAAAACCGTTCTTCGTTTCAAGAAACTTTTCACTCTAAGTTTGAGTAAAATTGTCTTCTATATTAAAGCATCACAATACACTTGTCTTTAGCAAGAATAAAGGCGCAGCCGTAATATTTTTAATTTACGATACCAGTGAATATACATTATAATCCCATCATCTCCCGGATAATGCGGTCGCTCATCTTTACACTACCTACAAGAATGAGCATATTAAATATCAGCTCACCGATATAACTCCACACCTGTGTAACTGCTGCCACACTATCATCTACTACCGGTGGAGAAGAAGCAAAAAGAGAGAATATAATACATGCCAGGGCAATAGCAGCCCCCTCTAAACAAACGGCACAGTAACTTCTTATAAATGATTTGCCCACATTCTGTGATGGTTCTCCGGCAAAGGTAGACAAAGGAATTGGTGCAAGTGCTGTATACATATAAAGCTTAAAAAATCGTCCATACACGGTCATAATCAGAATAAATGACATCACCATGATAAACAGTCCACCAATAAGCGTTACTGCCCATAACGGAATAGATTCAAAGAAACTACAATTTTCAATCGCAGTTACCATTTCTGTCGGCAAAACTGTTTTCTGAGTCTCGCTAAATCCCGCCGTGCCCATAATTGTCGATATAGCTCCCTGCGCAATATCAAATAATGAAAGCATTAGCTCCATTCCATAAGTAATTGCCCCCTTTGCAAGAGCAAAACGAACAAACAACTTCATTGCATGTTCCGGCTTTTTGACATCCGTAAATGATCCGCAAGTCTTTACCACTCCGGCAACGAAGAACAAAACAAGAAGGGCAAGCCCTATAGACTGCACCGCACCATTAATGTCAACAATTACGTCCCATATCTTGCCGCCTTTAAAGCTTTGTGGAGTCATAGTAATAAGCGCCCATATTTCGGATAATTTATCATTCCATGTTTCAAGTGCATTTTCAAGATTTTGTACAATCCAATTGTCGCTCAAATAAAAGCACCTCCTTCTATAGAATCAGGAGTACATCTAAAAGATGTGCTCCTGTAGTTAAAATATCAGCTTGTTATGAGGTTCAGTATTTCTTTCGCAAAAGTGATGATAACTCCACCCGCAAGAGTAAGGAATCCGTTTGCTCGCTGAGATGGATCATGGGACTTCAGGGAAAGACCCACCTGAACAACACCAAAGCCAAGCAAAATAAGACCTACTGCACGAATTAATCCAAAAATAAATCCGGACAGATTATTAATAACCACAATCGGATCATTTGCCGCAAATGCCGTAACTGAAGCACCAAATATAAGTGTCGCAATAACGACAACCATACAATAGAGTCGGTAGCATTTTTTGATCTTACCAGATATAGAAAGTTTGGTAGTATGTTCTTTCGTTTTCTTAATGATATTCATATTAATTGCCTCCATAATTTCAAAAATTATTTCGGGCTAAAGTCCTCATCGGACAGTAGCTCATAAGTGGTTTCCAGTACCTCCGTATCCAGCAGAGTATCGGGGTCGAGGTACTGCACCTCAATGGTCGCAACATTACTTGTGACCTTGCCGTGCTGATAGACACCGCCTTTTCCGTCGGCAGTCAGGTCAACGGCGGGGTGCTTGAGAATGTCGTATTTTAAGTCCATCACGGGGAGTTCCCCTCGGATGAACAGAATGGCGTAGCGGTTATCAAGCATACGAACCTCATCCGGGGTCAGAAGCTCTCGACCGCTGATCTGATAGTTAGTGGAATAGTTTCCGCTTCGCCCGGAACTCTTTCCGTAAGTGTTCGTGTCGATGGTTTCCTTGCCCAGCAATTCGCTTACATACTTATGGGTGGACTGCTCATTGCCGCCCAAGTAGAGGAACTCATCGCAGTTGCCGACGATGGATTCCCACTGCTTTTCAAACAGTGCCTTGAGCTGTGCCAAGTTCTGAAGAATGATGGACACAAACACACCACGGGAACGCATAACGGAAAGGATCTTATCGAAGTCGTCCGGCAGGCTGACATTGGCGAACTCGTCCATCAGGAAGTGAACGGGAACTGGCAATGCTCCGCCGTGAATATGGTCAGCGGAAAAGAAAAGCTGCTGAAATAGCTGGGTATAAAGGATGCTGACCAAGAAATTGAAGCTCGAATCGTTGTCCGGGATAATAGCGAACAGTGCCACTTTCTTTTCGCCCATAGAGGCAAGGTCAAGCTCATCGGTACAGGTCAGTGCCGCCAAGCTCTCCAAGTTGAACTTTTCAAGCCTTGCGGCAAGGGTGATCTGAATGGATTTCAGGGTCTTTGCCGAACCGGTGTGGTAAGACCGATAGTATTTCAGAGCGATGTGGTCGGGTCTGTCCAACTCCAAATCGGCAAACAGACAGTCCAGCGGTGACGGTCGAGGATCTTCCTCATCGTCGATGGAAGCAGCTTGTAGCATCTCCATAACCATTGCAAAGTTCTGTTCATCCTCCGGCGCTTCATAATGAAGGTAGTAGATGAGCGCAGACAACAGCATTGAAGCCGAGGTATCCCAAAACGGGTCTTGGGACTGACTGCCCTTCGGGGTGGTGCTCTTAAACAGATTGGTGACAAGGCGCTGTACATCGTTATCCGAATGTAGATAGACAAACGGGTTGTAGCAGTGGCTCTTTTCCATTGAGATCAGGTCAAGGACTCGAATCTCATAGCCCCTTTTCTCCAGCAAATTTCCCACATCTCGGACGATCTCGCCTTTCGGGTCAAGGATCACGAAGCTGGTGTTCGCCTGCATCAGATTCGGCTTACAGTAAAAGCGAGTCTTACCGGCACCGGAGCCGCCGCAGACAAGGGTGTTCAGGTTGCGACGGTGTTTCTTGCCGTTGAGTCCAATGCGGACATTCTGCGTCATCAGCTTGTTTTCGGATGGTGGGTTCTGCCGGTATTTCTTGTCCACGGCTTTTGCGTTGCCCCATTTCGCACTGCCGTGTTCCTCCCGGCGTCGGTAGTTTCTGCGTGTTGAGAAATAGATGCCGATGCCAATTCCATAGCAGAGGAGCAAGACGAGGACAGTTTTTACACTGTCATCGCAAAGCTCTATATGGAACGGGTCGCTCATCACATTCATCAGACTCGGCAATATCTCAGGCAATCCGCCTTTCACAGACGGTGCAATGAGAAGTCCAAGCCATATAACAGGCAGGATACCGATCAGGGAGAGGATAATGGAAGTCTGTCGGTCGTTATCTCGATTCACGACCGGAGCCTTCCTTTCGCTCGATTACCTTGAACTTTTTCTTTGGGGCATAGCCGACCTTGATGATAAGGTCATCAACAGCGTCGGTAGACTTTCCCTCATTCATCAGGTCAGTCTTGGTAGCGTTCAAAGCACGAATGACGACGCCGTGTTCATAGTCGTCCAAGGCAATGTGATAGCGTTCCTCTTTCATCAGTCACACCTCATCTTTCCTGATCTTTGCTTCGGTCTGCTCGACGACGGTAGATTTCCTCTGATACACGGGAGCCAATCTCGCTCATAGCCGCACGTGTCTTGGAAAGCTCTGCACGGATTTCCTTGGGGGATTTGCCCGCCAGTTCTTCGGGGATGCGGTCAATGGCGAAGTTCTTCACATCCACGCCGAACTTACGGCAGAGCATATAGCCGACACAGACAGCGGAGAAACCCATATCTCTGCGACTGTATGCTTCACAGTTCATCGCAAGCTGTGCGTGACCCAGCTCCTGTGCCACGCACTGACAAAGCGCTACGCTGTCCCCGATGTCCCGTTTGATATAGAGGGTCTGATCCTCGTTCTTATAGAACGCTCCCATATTGGGAGAAGGAAGTTCCTTCACGGTCGTCACATCAATGGGAGCTGTGTCGAGCATAATTGCAACGAGCTTTCGGGGGTTACGGTCAAGGGTCGGTGCGGCAGGTTTCTTGCCGCTGGTCTGCGCCACATCGAACACCTTCTTCACATTGTAGGCAATGCCAGTAGAGCCATCGTTCTTGGCGTACTCCACGGGTTCGAGAATGGACAGGCTCTTGGCACCTTTATTGACCTTCACGCCGTCCTCCTGCCAGTCACGGAAATCCTTGAGTTGGGTTGCCTGTGGCTGCTGCTTATAAATGAGCAGAGCATTGGCGGCAGAATAGCGATCCATTCGTGCCTGCGTATCAAGATAGGCTCTGAACTTGTCGGGGTCATGGACGATCTCCGCTGCGGTGTCGTCGATCATTTGATACACGACATCTTTTTCCGCTTTTTTCTTGGCGGCGTATTCCTCCGGGGAGAGCTGCGGACGAGCCGCAGTCCCGGACTTCTTGGGGGTGAAATTGTTGGTCATAGCTGATTACCTCTCTTTCGATTTCTTGTGTCGTTTCGGCTGGGTGTGAACCGTCTGACGGGACGGTTCGGGCGTCTTGGCTTTCTCCTTGGAAAGCGCAGGCTCGGCACGGTCTGCTTCCTTGTCGGCTCTTGCAGCAGCTTTATAGCGCTCCAGCTTTTCTCTTACAGAAGGCTTCTTATCTGCCTGCTTTGCCGTACCCCGGTCAATAGCCGAACTTTTGGTTTCGGAGCCTCGCGCGGACGGAGGGCTTTTTTCCGTCTTTGCGACCGTAGGGTTTTCGTGGGACTGACCTTCCTTCTGCAAGGGCTTTCCCATTGCTTCTTCCACAATGATCTCGCCCTTCGTTTTCGTCGGCACTTCCTGTGCCACGGCATCACGGTCAGCCTTGTCCTGCTCCGCCTGCGTGATAACGCCAGCCTTATCGACTTTGCCGATCTCGAAACGTTCCACGATGCGCTGGATTTTGGAAGCGTCCTCTGCACGGGCGATAACATCCACGGGAACATCATCTCCCTTGGCACTCTTATCTCTCAGGACGCAGTAAAGAACGCCGTAGCGCTTTGCCTGTTTGGTGAACTGTGCCAAGTCCTTGTTCGGGATAGAAAAGACTTTCAGTTCCTTGCCGGACTTGATCATATTGGTAAGCCGTGCCTTGCCTTTAGTCTGCTGTTCCTGCTTCAGCACAGACACGAGAAGCAGGGCGACATTTTTTGCCGCCGAGCCTGTAAGTTTTGCGGCGACCTCAAAGCCTTCAAGCGAGAGCCTGACGACCTGTTCAGCCGCATCACCACCGTTGTTCATAGTTGCGATTCTCCTTTCGTTTTGATTTTTCTTCCTCTGCTCGGACTGCATCCACCTTTTCCTCGATGACCTTGGAACGGACGGCGATGTCCTGACAAAGTTCGACCTCCTTGCGGAGTTCTTTCAATTTTTGGGTAAGGAGCGAGATACTTGACTTTGCCTGTGACAGCTCTGCATCTGTGATGTTCACTTTTCGTATTTCATTTCGGAGGTGCGTTCTGTCGGCAGTTAAGGTCTTGATCTGTTCCTCGACCGAGTGCTGATATGAAAAAAGCTGCTCGTCTGTACCGATGTGGTGCTTGCCGAGCAGCGTGACTTGTTTGGTGAGTTCATCTATCTTCATCAGATCTTCTTTGAAAAGATAGTGAACTCGTGCGTGATTCTGTTGTCCTGCCTTGTACTTTGGCAGATAGCCAAGCCGGTAGCAGTAGTAGAGATACAGTCCATGCAGACCTCCGACTTCACCGATTTTGTCGCTCCGTGTTCGGAGCCGGTACTGTTTCGGTCGGTAGGTCTTCGGCTGGAACGGCTCAAAGTCAATGTTGTCACGGTTTTCAATGAGTCGCTGGGTTATTCGTTCCTTGGTATATTCCTCACCGAGTCTGTTCAGTCGGAGGGGGCGTTCATCGTCCTTTCCCTTAATTGTCCAATACTTCCGTTTGGGATTGGAACCGAGGGTGTATCCCATTTCAGAGAGGTGGTATTCAAGCTGCCGAAGATTGTGGCTCATTGCAATGGCTTCATCCAAAGCGGCACGAGCGAGATTATAGCGTGTGGGCATTCCGGATTTATCCTTTTGGGTCAGATACTTTGCATCCGGATAACGCTCAGGTTCTTTGATTGTGCTGATACCGTACTTTTCGCAGATGCGGTCAGCTTCCTTATAGAACTTAAACCACGAGGTATCCCGGCAACGCTTCCCATCGACAAAGGAAACAGAGTTGATGACAAAGTGGCAGTGCAGATGCTCCGTATTCAGATGGGTCGTTACCAACACCTGATATTTCTTGCCCCAAACGGAATTTGCGAACTCCATTCCGATATGTTGGGCAAGCTCCGGTGTGATGTCAGTCTCCTTAAAGCTGAGATAACCGTGGTAGGCTTGAATGCCGTCCGTCTTCTCGAACTGTTCCTTGACAGTGACAAACTGCTCACGGGCAATAGCCGGAGTGCAGTTGATCCCCTCACAGAATAATTCCTGTTCGGTTTTCTCGCCGTCTTTTACATAGTTGACAACATCACGGAGCGCCTGATAATCGGCATTGTTGTACTTGGATTTTGCCTTCGTGGTTTTCTCAGGGTTGGAAGCGTAGTCGAGAACGGTTGCAAGGCGAACCGTGACCGGCCACAGTTTACTTACTGCCATTTCAGGCTGCTCTCACCGGGACGGAGAAACTGGCGCTCCACATCTGCCTGAAACTTGTGCAGGCGCTCCAGCTCGCTATTCAGCTTCTGTGTGTCGATAAAGCCGAGGGCGTTTGCCTTGACGGAGATCTGATGGATGTTATTGCCGATGGCGGAGAACTCTCGCATCGCATCATAAAAACGGTCGTCGGGCTTCTCCTTCGGCTCATAACCACGGAGTAACAATCGGACGAGCGCCGCTTCAGGCAGGCAGGCTTTCTTGGCTTTTTTCTGCAAATCCTGCGCTTCGTCACGGGAAAACCAAAACTGCTTCTTGATCGTTCTTTTCATAAATGGACTTCATCCTTTCTCTTGAAATATGTGTGCTTCTTGCACGGGGTATTAGGGGTTCCCCCTAACGAGGACTTTTTGCGGCGCTTTGAAAAGCGGAGTAAAAAGGCACTGCTCGTTAAGATAATACAGAGCGTTCAGGGGAACCCCGTTATCGTTGAAATCAGCGTTCTTTGTCCGCCCTGACTGGCTTAAAAGGTACGGCTATGATCTCATTGTTGACTCGCATAAAGCGTTCGGGATACTTGAATTTCTCACGGTACTTCTCCGCAAGGTCAGGCGGGAGGGATTGGAACTTCTCAGATTCAAAGGGCGCATAGACAATGAAAAACTTCCCACAAATGACGTCCTGCATCTCACGGGAGTGCTCATCATAAACCGCCCGATTCGGGGTCAGTCCGTTGACCTTGCCCTCCTCATTGCAGATGATGGCGACCTCATCTTCAAATGGCATATATTCCTCAATGTCGCCGCCGACAACCTCCTGCATTGCCTCCAAGGTGTCGTCGATCTCAATCATCCTGGGGTACTTGTTCGGCTCCACAAGCAGGACGGAAATCTTTCCGCTACCTGCTTCTACCGGCTCCTTGCAGAGCGATTTGTCGAAAGAAATCGACTTGAACCCGATACTGTCTACAAAGTAGAAACCGGGGTTTAGGGTGTCACTCTCCCTGATTTCGACTACATCCGATACGGAAAGAGAGCGTCCCTTGTAGTCGGCAGGATGGTCAACATTGAACTTCTGATAGATGTTTTCGAGAGAGATGCAGTCCATTTTGCCGTCATAAACTCTGTCGTAAGCGGTTGCGTTGACTTCCTTAGTGCCTTTGATTTTTTCGAGGGATTCCATTCCGATGAAGCACACATTGGCGGAATCCCGATCCATATTGATCTGATAAATGCTAAACTCAGTCATCGTTCATTCGTCCTTTCTTTGGTTTTATTGTGGTGGATACCGAGCTGGAAACAAAGAAAGTCATTGTAGTCCTTGCCGCAGGGCGGAGGGCTGTCAACGACTTCATACTTGCTCGGCAATATGGTTTTCAGCGCAAGGCTGGCTTTTCTTCCGGCATTATCGTTATCGAAGTGCAGGAAGATTTTCTTAATCTGCGGCTTCTCATTGAGGTACTTCACAAGAGCCGCAGGGGTAGTGCTGTCCTCGATTCTCTCCTTGGGCAGATACACACCGGCGAGGGAAACAAGGTTGTCTTTCCGCCAATCCCTGCCCGCCATCTTTTCAAGCGTCGCATAGGAAAGCAGGTCAATGGCGCACTCAAAAAGGTGTACCGTGCCGCTGTCGCTGTCTGCGATCCGAAAAGAATAGTGCTTGTCACTGCCGGAGCAGTCACCCAAAACACGGCGGTCATTGGTCGCTCGGTAGGACGCATAGCGAGGAGTATTTTTCTCATCAAAGCCCACGCACACAAGATTGTGATACGGCAAGCTCTCGAAAATCAGCCCCTTGTCAATGCAGCATTGGATGATGGCATAGTCGATGCCCCTGCCGAAAAGATACTCTGTAATTTTATCTGTGGAAGCACTTTTATCCGGCAGAAGCAAGACCTTCGGCTCCGCTTTATGCTTGGGCTTGACCGTCACCGACGGCATCACCGCCGCCTTTCCCATCAGTGTTTCGACCGCTTCTACAAAAGAACAGCCCTTGACTTTCACAAGATAGTCAAGGGCATTGTAGCCGCCAATGCGTTGTGACCACCACATCCACTTGCCATTAGAAATCTTCAAGCTATCGTGGGTGCGGGTGGTATAATTATTGCCGGAAATGCGGACAATCTCCTGCGGCTCACAGCTTTGCAGATAGGTCAGCAGGTCGATTTGCCGTGCCTGTTCCACCACCTCCGGTGAGATATACGGCATAAAATCACCTGCTTTCCCGTTGCTTTTTCTTCTCCTGTCGTTGCAAGCTCTTATCCGCTTCCGTTTCGATGGAGTCCCGGATGGTATCCATATGCTCGGTTTCTCTGTCCCGGAACTCCTTATACACATCACTCAGAGGACAAGGGGAACGAAGCAAAGCCCTTGCCTTTTCCGGCTCAAGCTCCAGCTCCTCCATACACATTACGATGTCCTCCCGCATCGTGTACTCGTAGGTATGGTTGAGGATTTCGGACGGCTCCTGACTCGCAAGCCAGTCCCGGTATTTGTCTTGCTCGGCTTTCATTTTCTCAAAAAGTCGAGCGTTGTAATCTGTTTCGTTCATAACGAACACCTCCTTCAAAATAGAAATAGCCGCCTGATTTCTTTTGAAAACCAAGCGGCTATGTACGCTATATTCAGTTCGACAAACTGGAAGTTACCATTTCCCCTTTTTAATCCTACCGCCAATCAGGATAACAGAAAACACAGCGAGCACAATCACAGCGGAAATCCATAAGGGCGAAAGCACCCATATCCAACTCCACTTGATAACTCCCAACAGCTTAAGTACAATAAAGATAATCGTCAGAACGGATACGATGCCAAGCCCGCCTTGTTTTGTTTTATTATTCATAACAGACCTCCGAAGATGAGAATATGTGGGGTTATGATTTCAAAAATGTCAGGAGAATTATTTGGCAATCAGCCCGTTTTTCCTGAGCAGTATCAGAAAAACGTATGCGATTGCAACGCCGATAACGCCGAACACGGCGTCCAGAATGTCGGGGGTATTCCGTATTGGAATAAAACACTCATACCCAATGTTTAATGCGCTCATTACCAATGCCGCTGCCGTAATGCCTCTAAACTTCCCGCCAAAGGACAGAACGGTAATTCCGAAAATCAACAGGAGCAGCATACAAAGTGCAAAATTGGTAATATGGTCAAGCAAAAAGTCGGGCAACAGGCGCATATTCGGGACGATATGTTCCAGCCAGCGGCACAGCATAAGAAAGGCGTCGAAAATAATCAGGCACAAATAAATGATAAGATACTTCCTCTTGAAATCAAACTTTGACACTGAACGCCCTCCTTTGCTCTGTTTTTCAAATTCATTATCTTCCGAAAAGCTCCCTTTATTGTTCTGAATCAATGCAATTATATCATATC
>OWIO01001150.1_pt1 | contig 21384 bp, 10 predicted proteins | sample 1733011 | NCBI WGS metagenome assembly OWIO01 (sample SAMN05065779, study PRJEB22554) | human gut metagenome | biome: ENVO:2100002; feature: ENVO:00000062; material: ENVO:00002003 | host: Homo sapiens | place: USA | reverse complement strand
TGGGCGGTAACGGCCTTGCCGTCGGACCACCGGGCATTCTGCCGCAGGGTAAAGGTATACGTCTCCGTGCCGTCCAGGTTATCCTCCACGGCATAGGACTTGGCCACGGCGGGAGCGGCCTGGATGCTGCCGTTCTCCGCCCGGGAGAGCTTCATCAGATTCTCAAATAAATGGGACACCACCGTGCGCTCGGCGTCGGTGGCCGCCATAGCGGGGTCCAGGGTGGCGGGCGCGCTGTCCAGACACACCCGCAGGGTCATGGTGTCCCGCTGCTGTGCGCAGCCGGTCAGGGCCAGCAGGCATACCGCCAGCACCAGGGCCGTCCACCGTATCCGTCGTTTCATAGGGGCCACGCTCCTTACTTGGATTTGTTTTCCGCCGGCGTCACCTGGCCGTCCTCGCCCAGAACGGCGGGGATGATCTGGCTGCGGGTGTTGCGGGCGATATCGTCCAGCCGCATGCGGGACGGGAAGTCCGACAGCAGGGTATATGCCACGCCGTGCTTCCTGGCCCGGCCGGTGCGGCCGATGCGATGGATATAATACTCGTTCTCCTCCGGCACCTCGAAGTTGAACACCGCGTCCACGTCGTCCACGTCGATGCCCCGGCTGGCCACGTCCGTGGCCACGAACACATGAAGCTCCCCGTCCCGGAACCGGGCCATGACCTCCTCCCGCTTGCGCTGGGGAATGTCGCCGTGGATGCATTGGGCGTCCAGTCCCCGCAGCTGCAAAAATTTTGTCAGCCGCTCTGTGGAGCCCTTGGTGTTGCAGAAGCAGATGACCCGGTCCAGCTGCTGGGCCCGGATGATGGCGGCAATGGCGTCCACCTTCTTGTCCGACGGCACCTCGATGCGGTATTGCAGGATGTCCGGCTTATTTTCCCGGGTGGCCTGCACGGTGATCTCCTCCGGGTCCCGCTGATACACCCAGGAAATGTCCATAACCTCCCGGGAGATGGTGGCGGAGAACATCCCCAGATTCCTCCGGTGGGGGATCTTGTCCAGAATGCGGGTCACATCGTGGATAAAGCCCATGTCCAGCATCCGGTCCGCCTCGTCCAGCACCACGGTCTGCACCTGGCCCAGGGTGACGGTGCGGCGCTTCATATGGTCGGACAGGCGGCCCGGCGTGGCCACCACGATCTGGGGCCGCCGCTTCAGGGCGTTGATCTGCTTGGCAATGGGCTGTCCGCCGTAGAGGCATACCAGGCGGACCCCCTCATGGCACACGGCGATCTGGCGCATTTCGTCGGTGATCTGCATGGCCAGCTCCCGGGTGGGGGCCAGGATCACCGCCTGCACGTCCTCGCTGTCCGGGTCGATGCGCTCGATGATGGGGATGCCGAAGGCCATGGTCTTGCCGGTGCCGGTGGGGGCCTTGGCGATCACGTCCTTTCCCGCCAGCATGGGGGGGATGCACCCGGCCTGAACGGGGGTGCTGATCTCGTATCCTTTGTTCCGTATGGCGCGCATGGTGGCCTCGGACAGGCCAAAGCTGTCAAAGGGCGCGCCCTGTGTAAATTCCATAGCAGTTTCCTCTTTTTTCTATATAATCAGCCATGTTACATTATAACATACCTGTCAATATGTCCCCATACCGCTCCAGCAGCCACCAGGTGATCCGGGCCGTCAGCCCCCACAGGGGATACGGAAGCCCCTCGTATACCGGCACCTCCATGTGCCCGGCCTGCCAGGGATAGTCCGCCGCCGCGCCCACCTTGTCATAGGGAAAGTCCGCCCCGATCTCCGGCCGCAGGGGGTAGCGGTAGATCGCGGGCGGGTGAGCCCGCAGAAAGGACAGGGGCACCGTGAATGTGTCCCGCACCTCGTCGGGACTGGGGCGCAGAGGCGCCGCCGGATCCAGCCGGGCCAGCACCGGGTACATGAGCCCCTCGGACCGCAGATAAAGAAAGTCCAGGTCCCCCAGAAGCTCGATCCGCTCTGCCGGGATCCCCAGCTCCTCCCGGGTCTCCCGCAGGGCGCACTGCCGGGGCGTCTCTCCGGGCTCCATCCGTCCGCCGGGGAAGCACACCTCCCCGCTGTGGTGATGCAGCTTCGCCGGGCGCACCTCATACAGAAGGCTCAGCCCCTCCGGCTTCTCCACCAGCGGCACCAGCACGGCAAATTCACCCCGCGCCTGCTGCAAGGACGGCCGGTGCTCTGCCAATTTCCGTCGCAGCGTCTCCTGGTCCATACAAACGCCCCCTTTCCCCCTCACTATACCACGTCCCGGGTCAAAGGAAAAGCAAAACCTAAAAAACAGCCGGAATTCACAAAAAGTTCTTGCAATCGGAAAAATCCGGGGATATAATGTGAAGGTTGAGAGATTTGCTATGCAAAAGCATAGCAAAAAATAGAATGTGCCATTCCCTCGCCCCTTCGGGGCAACCGGGAATGATGCACAAAACTTCATGCACAGAAGAGTTTGCCTGTTTTCGTGGTGCGCCGCACAGTGCATGAATTTTTATACCCAAAAGAAAGGGGTTTTTCCTTTGCAGAACGAAAAACTGAGAAACGTAGCCATTATCGCCCATGTGGACCACGGCAAGACCACCCTGGTGGACCAGATGCTCAAGCAGGGCGGCGTGTACCGCGAGAACCAGGAGACGGTGGAGCGGGTCATGGACTCCAACGATCTGGAGCGTGAGCGGGGCATCACCATCCTGGCCAAGAACACCGCCATCCAGTACGGCGACACCAAGATCAACATTGTGGACACCCCGGGCCATGCCGACTTCGGCGGCGAGGTGGAGCGCATCCTGAAGATGGTCAACGGCGTTATCCTGCTGGTGGACGCCGCCGAGGGCCCCATGCCCCAGACCCGCTTTGTGCTCAGCCGCGCCCTGGAGCTGGGTCACCGGGTCATCGTGGTGGTCAACAAGATCGACCGCCCGGACCAGCGCATTCACGAGGTCATCGACGAGGTGCTGGAGCTGCTGCTGGACCTGGACGCCACCCCGGAGCAGCTGGATTCCCCCATGCTGTTCTGCTCCGCCCGCCAGGGCATCGCCTCCTACTCCCCCGACGTGCCGGGCACGGACCTCAAGCCTCTGTTCGACACCATCCTCAGCTATATCCCCGCTCCCGAGGCGGACCTGGACCAGCCCTTCCAGATGCTGGTGTCCGCCATCGACTATAACGAGTTCGTGGGCCGCATCGCCATCGGCCGGGTGGAGCGCGGCGTCCTGAAGCAGAATCAGGAGATCGCCGTGTGCAACTATCACGACCCCGACGCCCCGGCTAAGAAGGCCAAGGCCGTGTCCATGTATGAGTTCCAGGGCCTGGGCAAGCAGCCCATCACCGAGGCCACCGCCGGCAACATCATTGCCATGTCCGGCATCGGCGACATCACCATCGGCGACACCATCTGCGCCCCCGACTGCGTGGAGCCTCTGCCCTTTGTGAAGATCTCCGCCCCCACCATGGAGATGACCTTCTCCGTCAACGACTCCCCCTTCGCCGGCCGCGAGGGCAAGTTCGTCACCTCCCGCCAGCTGCGGGACCGCCTGTTCCGGGAAACGCTGAAGGACGTGTCCCTGCGGGTCACGGAGCTTGAGGGCGCCACCGACGCCTTCAATGTGGCAGGCCGCGGCGAAATGAGCCTGTCCATCCTCATCGAGACCATGCGCCGGGAGGGCTACGAGTTCCAAGTGTCTCCCCCCCGGGTCCTGTACCGCACCATCGACGGCAAGAAGTGCGAGCCCATTGAGCGTCTGGTGGCCGACGTGCCCAGCGAATGCGTGGGCGCGGTCATCGAGAAGCTGGGCTCCCGCAAGGGCGACCTGATCGAGATGACCCCTGTGGGCAGCCGCATGAAGCTGGAGTTCCTGATTCCCGCCCGGGGCCTGTTCGGCTATCGCAACGAGTTCCTGACGGACACCCGGGGCGAGGGCATCATGGCCTCCGTGTTCGACAGCTACGCCCCCTATAAGGGCGACCTGAACCGCCGCAGCACCGGCTCCCTGGTGTCCTTTGAAACCGGCGAGTCCGTCAGCTACGGGCTGTTCAACGCCCAGGAGCGCGGCGCTCTGTTCATCGGCCCCGGCGTCAAGGTGTACGAGGGCATGATCGTGGGCGTGTCTCCCAAGCAGGAGGACATCACCGTCAACGTCTGCAAAAAGAAGCAGATGACCAATATGCGGGCCGCCGGCTCCGACGAGGCCCTGCGCCTGGTGCCTCCCCGGAAGCTGAGCCTGGAGCAGTGCCTGGAGTTCCTGGCCGACGACGAGCTGCTGGAGGTCACCCCCGAGAACCTGCGCATGCGCAAGACCATCCTCAATCACGAAAAGCGCATGAAGGCCACCCACGGCGGCAAGAAAAAGTAAATCATTGATGAGTAAGAAACGGCGTCCGCCTTTGACCAAGGCGGACGCCGTGAGACTGTCAATAAATAGGATTGCCTCTGCCTTCGGAAAGGAAGATAGTTACGAAAGAAACCCATCAGGGGTGTCTTTCGTTTTCAATCACCGCATTTTCAGAACTTTCATGAAAGTTTTGAAAATGCTTTTTCAGCTTGTCAAAAAGGATTTTTGACAAGCTGACGGCGTCCGCCTTTATCCAAAGGCGGACGCCGTTTTTTCCTTTTTTGACAGGCAAAGGGGGTCCCGCCATTCGGCGGGACCCCCCTTTTGTTCAGCGCTTACCTGAGCGATCAGGCTTTCTCAGCTGTTGCGCTTTTTGCGGGACACGATGACCAGCACCACAGCCAGAGCGGCAGCGCACACCAGGACGATGATCCACATGGTGGTGTTGCTCTCGTCGCCGGTCTTGACGCCGGGCTGGGTGGGCTGGTAGCCGGGATCGGCTGCGCCGCAGTCGGTGCACTTGCCATCCTTGTAGTGATGGCCGGTGGCGTCGATGACCATGGTCTCCACCTCACCGCAGCCGGTGCAGGTGCGGGTCTTTTCGCCGGGCTCGGTGCAGGTGGGCTGGGTGGTGACGATCCACTCGCCGAAGGTATGCTCATGGGCGGTGCAGACCACGTCGTTGCGGTCGCGGACGCGGATGCGGGGAGCCATGGGGGTGCCGTCGGCCAGGACGAAGGTGTTGTCATAGGAGACCAGGCCCGTGGCGGAGATCTGGCAGCCCACGGACAGGTTCGCCACATCGTAGGAGGTGGTGATATAGCCGTCGATGAACACGCGGGCGATCTTGCCCTCGCTGTCGCGGACCAGGATGGTCTGGACCAGGCCGTCGGCCATCTCATAGCCGGTGACGTAGCCGTTCAGGGTCACCAGCTGGCCCAGGACGGAGCCGTCGTTGATCTGGGTGGAGGTGACGGCTCTGGGAGTGACGGGAGTGGTCTCACCGATCTTCTCAATGGAGGAAACCTGCAGCTCGTTCTCGCCCTGATAGGTCTCCGTCACGCCGGTGACGCGGACCACGTCGCCGATCTTGAAGTCGCCGGCCACGGGGAAGCAGTTGATGCCGCCGGTCTCATCCTGAACATAGATGCAGTCGAAGAAGGCGGTGGCCTTGTCATAACCGGAGGCGTTGGAGGTCACGACACCCTCAATGGTGTACTTGTGACCGGCCTCGGTCTGGGCCTGGACCGTGGCAATGTCGGTGATCTTCACGGGGTTGATGCGGCCCAGCAGGTTCTCGCAGATCTTGTAGTTGGAGTAGTTCTTCTCGGAGCCGTTGTCACTGATGGTGGCCTGGACCTCGAAGTTGGACATGAAGGCCGCGCCGGACACGATGATCAGACCCTTGCCCTCCAGCTGCTCGCTGGCCATGGCCAGCAGACGGCTGTCGTTTTCAGCATAGGCATACTTGGGCACGTTGGCGCCGCCCAGGCCGTCCTTATCCACGTCCACGGAATAGGTGGTGGGATGGGTGTACACCACCGGAGTCACCGTAGCAGGCAGGGCAGAGGTGGGTTTGCCGTCTGCATCCACGGCATACACGGAGGCGCCGCCATAGTGGCTGAATACCTCGGTGTACAGGCGGTCATAGGGGTGAGCGGGGTCCACCTCCACGCCATCGGTCAGGAAGCTCTGACCGTAGGTGTTGAAGTACAGACGCCACTTGTCCACGCCGTCGGCTGCGCTGCGGACATCGTCATAAGTGGCATCGTCCGCAATACGCAGGCTGGAGCCCAGGGCCTGGAGCACCTCGTTCTGGGTGGCGGCCATGTGCTTGATGGCGGGATTGTTCTGGATCACGTCATAGTTCTCGTAGTTGTCGCTCCAGCCGGCTAGGATCACGGTGCCGCCGCCGGCGTTGAAGGCGGTAATGGCCGCTAGCTCCGCGGCGCTGTAGGTCCGGGGATCGGTCTGGGCGTCCGCCAGGCGGCGGGAGGGGGCGGTGAGGATCAGGGCCTTGAACTTGGGATTGGAGCAGGCGGCGATCAGATCGTCGCTGGTCTTCAGCTCCACGGTGCGGACGTTGTACTTGCCCGCCAGGTTGCCGAAGTTGCCCATGGAATCCTTGTAGTTACCGGCCACATACTCGTTGTAGTGGGAGGCGTCGATGCCGATATACACCAGGTCGTCGGCGTTCAGCACGTCCAGGGTAATGTCCTTGGTGAACACATACTCCTTGCCGTCCTGCTCCAGCACCACGGTGGCGGTGACCTTATAGACCCGGGCGGTATCGAAGGAGATATCATAGCTCAGGTCCAGGGTGCCGCTGGCGGGAACGGTGCCCGCGTCGGTGGCGGAGGCCAGCACCTGGCTGCCCACGGCATAGGTGATGGACTTGATCCTGGCGTCGGTGCTCTCGCTGTTGAACAGGGTGGTGGTAACGGTCATCTTCTCGCCGGTGACGGGAGTGGAGGTGCCGCAGGTCACATCGGAGATGCCCAGCTTCAGGGTCTCGCCCACCCACACGGGAGCGGTGACCGCCAGGTCGCCGTCACCCTGGGTGACGCGGATGTAGTAGTAGCTGTAGTCGGGGTCCAGGGTCACGGACAGGTCGCCGGTGGCCAGGACAGCGGGATCATCCCAGGTATAGGCGGTCTTGCCGGAGTTGACAATGACCTCCACCTTGGAGATGGAATCGCTGGCGTCGGGGTCGTTGACGGTGACGTGGATGTTCAGCTTCTCGGGGACCTCGGTGAGGCTGCTGCCCAGGAGCATGCCGTTGACGGTGTAGCCGATCTCCAGGTTCTTGTCCTCAGTGGCGTACATACGCATGGCGCGCAGCGCGTCGTAGATGCCCTCCTCGGAGAAGTCGTCGGTGAGGATCACGTCGCGGGCGTCGTTGGCGTTGCCCCAGCGGCCCTTGTGGTTATCCTGGTTGTTGGTGGGAGCCAGGTGCCAGCCCTTATCCAGCGCCATGGTGTAGTACTCATAGCTGGGATAATAGCCGCCGGCGCCGATCTGGCCCTCGCCGTTGCCGGCCTCCACCATGTACATGCGGCTGTCGATGACGGGATCCCAGAAGGCGAAGTCACCGAAGGTGCCGAAGGTGTTGCCGGGGTGGTTGAACTGGCTGAGGCTGTCTGCGCCCTCCTGCTGGCTCAGCAGGGCATAGTAGGCGCGCATACCGGCATAGTCGGTCTTGTTGTTCAGGGTGGTGTTGTTGCGGGAGACGATACCGGGGGTATTGAAGGTGTTGATGTGGCCGGGACCGCCGGACCAGGTCATCTCGAAGCCGGCCAGAGCCACCAGGGAGCCGGCGTTGGCCTCGTTGAAGGCGGCCACGGCGGAACGGTAGCTGTTCCAGGTCTCCTGGCTGTAGGGGGTGGCCAGGCTCATGTCATACAGAGCGCCCTCGGGGTTGGCCGCGCCGCTCTTGTCGAAGTAGTTGGAGTGGTCGGTGAAGGCCACAAACTGCACGTTGGCGCTGTCGGGCAGGTTCTTCACATAGCTCAGAGCGGACTCCAGAGAGCCTGCGCCGTCGGAATACTGGGTGTGGCTGTGCAGCTGACCGAAGTACAGCTGATACCGGGACTCACCCACGGTGAAGAACCAGCTGAAGGAAGCGGACTTGCCGTCGGCGCGGGTGACGGTGACGGTAACATTGGTGCGGCCGTCGGTCATGTCGGCGGCGGGGGTGTAGGTGGCCTTGCCGCCGGCACAGACGGCGTTGACCTTCTCCCCGTTGACGGTCATTTCCACGGTGGGATCCTCACCGGCATTGATGAGCTCAGCGGAGATGACAGGCCGCTTGTCGCTGCCGGTCTGGCTGCCCTTGAGCGGCGTCACGGCGCCGATGGAGGGCTCGTCCACCACGGTGACCACCAGGCTGCCGCTGTAGCTGGCGCCGGAGACATTGGTCACGCGGACGGTGAAGGTCACCTGATCGGACCCGGCCAGCATGGCGGCAGGCACATTGGCGGTGTAATTGCTGCCGTCGGCGGTGTAGTCGGTGATGACACCGGCAGACCTGCCGTCCACCAGGATCTCCAGCTTCTGGACCGCCTTCGCATCGTCCACGGTAAAGGTCAGGGTGTAATCCTGGCCCCCCTTCACGGAGTCGGCGGAGGTGAACTTCACGGCGGGATCATTGACGATGCCGCCGTCCAGCTTCACGCTGTCGGCTACGCCATAGAAGAAGAAGGAGTAGATGGTGTAGTCCGTGACGTTGTACATGCTATAGGTCTTATAGCTGTCGCTATAATACTCCAGGAACTGGCTGTACCTGCCGTTGAACTTGGCGGTGCGGCTCTCCAGCTGATAGCCGCCCACGCCGCCGGAGCAGGGCTCCACGGTCCAGTCGGCGTCGTCGCTGGCGGTGAGGGAATAGAAGGCATTGTTGCCGGTGCCGTTGGAGCACAGATAGCCGTAGGTTTCGTTGCGGAAGCGATAGTATTCGCCGCTGCGCTCCACGGTGAACACCACGCCGCCATTGCCGGGAATGGCCTTGCCGTTGGCCACCTGGGCGGAGACGTTGTTGACGGCGGGGCTGTCGGTGTTGTCATTCTGCCCGGCCAGGACGCCCTGGGCATTCTGGTTGAACAGCACCACCTGCGCGCCCTCCTGGGGCAGACTGCCGGCGGGCTGGTCCGTCTCGTCGCCTACCAGATAGAGCTGCTGGGCAAACAGAGCCTCGTTGCTGCCGATGGTGCCGAAGGCACTCCAGTTGTTCTTCTCGGCATACCACTCCAGATAGCTGCTGCGGCCCACGTTCTGGATATAGACGCAGTTTTCCGTGGCGGCGGGGAGAATGCTCCAGCCGGTGTGGGTCTTATCCAGAGGGGTGCTGGAGTATTTTTCGTCCATAGACAGCTTCTTGCCGTCGGCGGTGGAGAAGGTATAGCTGCCGTCGGCGTTGACGCCCACGGTCCAGATGTCGGCCTTGGTATAACCGGAGAGCTTGCCATTGGCCAGGGTCACGTCGGTGCCCTTGTTATAGAAGCCGGTGTACTCCGTGGACAGGGCCTTGCCGTTGGCGGGGTTGAATACCACCACCTGGTCGCCGTCGGATACGGAGGTAACGATGCCGCTTTTCTGGATTTTGAAGAATGCCTGGGCAAACAGAGCCTCGTTGCTGCCGATGGTGCCGAAGGCACTCCAGTTGTTCTTCTCGGCATACCACTCCAGATAGCTGCTGCGGCCCACGTTCTTGATATAGTAGCAGCCCTCGGTGGCAGCCTGCTCCAGTGTCCAGGCGGTGTGGGCCTTGTCCAGGGGAGTGCTGGAGTATTTTTCGTCCATGGACAGCTTCTTGCCCTCGGCGGTGGAGAAGGTATAGCTGCCATCGTCGTTGACGCCCACGGTCCAGATGTCCGCCTCGGCAAAGCCGGACAGCTTCCCACCGGTGAGGGTCACATCGGTGCCCTTGTTATAGAAGCCGGTGTACTCCGTGGACAGGGCCTTCAGGTTGGCGGGGTTATAGATGACCACCTGGTCACCGTTCTTCAGGGGAGCGGTGGGATCATCAGGCTGACCGGGCTGGTCAGGCTTCTGGGTGTCTGCCACCAGATAAAGCTGCTGGGCAAACAGAGCCTCGTTGCTGCCGATGGTTCCGTAGGAGCTCCAATTGTTCTTCTCGGCGAACCACTCCAGATAGCTGCCGCGGCCCACGTTCTTGATGTAGAAGCAGTCCGCCGTGGCGGCGGCGCTGAGCTCCCAATCCACATTGGCCTTGTCCAGGGGAGTGCTGCTGTAGCTGGTGTCCATGGACAGCTTCTTGCCCTCGGCGGTGGAGAAGGTATAGGCGCCGCTCTCGGTGCGGTTCACGGTCCACAGCTCTGCATCCGTGTAGCCGGTGAGCTTGCCACCGGTCAGCTCCACATCCACGCCTGTGTTATAGAAGCCGTTGTACACGGAGGACAGAGCCTTTTTGTTGGCGGGGTTGAACACCACCACCTTGTCGCCGTTCTGCAGGGTGGTCAGATCGGTGACGATGCCGCTTTCCCGGGCGGGAACGGTGCTGAGCTTATACAGGGCCACGGGCTGCTGATTCTCGCTCTTATAATAGCGGAACCGGGTGCCGTTGGTGGCGGCTGCGTTATACTGCAGCGTGGTGTTGTTGCTGGCGATCTTCACATTACCATCAGCGAAGGTGATGGTGTTGAGCTCCGGAGTGGAGCCGGTGATGATCTTGTTCTTGCCGGACTTGCCGGAAATGTACTTTCCGCTGGCGGACTGCACGGACCAGCCGCCGGTCATGGGCGCGATGGTGAACGCGTACTTGGCGTAATCACCAACGATCTTGCCGTCGGTGATGGTCACGTCCACCTTGTTGCCCTCCTTGTCCAGGGCGGACAGGGAGCCGTCCATGATCAGGCTGCCCTTTTCATAGACGATCAGGTATTGACCGGACCAGTCCTCCTGTGCCTCGGTGACCTTTTCCCAGGTCCCGGACGCAGGCTCTGCCGCGAATACCGACACCGGCAGCAGGGAAACCAGCATGACCAGTGACAGCAGCGCAGACAGAAGTCTGGTGCGAACAGGTGTTTTCATCAAGCTATTACCTCCTTTAATTTCTCCCGGAGCTTCCCGCCCCACAGGTATTTTCATTGTAACATACGCTTCTGTCAGTTTCCAGTTTTATTTGCAGATTTGACACAAATTTTGCTAATATGTGCACAAGGCATGGATGATTGCACAAAGCCCTGCTTGACAAGGGGGGCGCAACTTGCTATGCTGGTGTCACCAATTGCCGAAAGGACCGGTATATATGAAGAAAAAAACGAAGGGGCCCGGCCCTGCCGCCTGGCTGCGGGAGAATAAATGGACGTGCATCGTGCTGGCGGCGGCGCTGGCGGTGCTGCTGGCGGCGCGGCTGCTGGCGGCTCCCGTGCCGGTGCAGTCCGACGAGCCAGAGAACCGCGCGGATTACGAAAGCGCCTCCGTGGACCAGATCCTCTCCGATTCCACGGAGAAGGACCCTGCCTCCGACAACGGCTATCGCGGCGAGCAGCTGCTGCTGGTCACCGTCCGCTCCGGCGACTATAAGGGCCAGCAGATGCAGGTATATAACTATGTGGGGCCCCTGTATGGCGGGCCGCTGAAGGTCGGGGACCGGGCCACCGTCCTGATCTCCACCTATTCCGACGGCACCGTCAATGCCACGGTGTATGAATTCGACCGTCTGCTGCCCCTTTGCATCGTGCTGGTGCTGTTCATCGCGGCGGCGGTGGCCGTGGGCGGCCGGACGGGGGTCAAATCCCTGGTGGCCCTGGCGGTGACGCTGGTGTGCCTGTTCGGCGTGCTGCTGCCGTCCCTGATGAAGGGTGCCAACACGCTGCTGATGACGTTTATCGTCTGCGCCTATGTGGCGGTGGTAAGCCTGACCATCGTAGGCGGCGTCCGGAAAAAGACCGTGTGCGCTATGCTGGGCGCAGTGGCGGGCACCGCCCTGGCCCTGCTGTTCGGCCTGCTGGCCCAGGGACTGACCCGCATCGACGGCCTGCGCATCGACGACGTGGAGCCCCTGCTGCAGCTGCGGCAGACCGGCACGCCCATCGGTCTGCGGGGCCTGCTGGTGGGCGGCATCGTCATCAGCGCCCTGGGCGCGGTGATGGACGTGACCATGGGCATTGCCTCCTCCCTGTCGGAGGTCCATGCCGCCAATCCCCAGCTGTCCCGGCGGGAGCTGTTCCGCTCCGGCATGAACATCGGCCGGGACATGGTGGGCACCATGACCAACACCCTGATCCTGGCGTTTCTGGGCAGCGGCTTTACCCTGATCCTGTACCTGTATTCTCTGGGACTGTCCCCCCGGCAGCTGCTGTGCTCGGCGTATGTGTCCATGGAGGTGGTCAGCGGCGCGGCCAGCAGCGTGGGCGTGATCCTGTCCATCCCCCTGACGGCCCTGATCACCGCCGCCGTCTTTACCCGGGAGAAGAAATCCGGAAAGAGCGCATAAGCATAGAAGGGTTCCCGCCCCCGACAGGCGGCGGACGGACAAAATTTAAGTTAAATTACAGCTTCGGGGCGTATACTTACCGTATACGCCCCCGGATGCGTTGGGGGAAAACGAAGGGAGGTGCCCGGTGAAGGCGCTGGTAAAGGAATTGCTGCACCTGACGGAGGTGCGGCAGCTGACAGAGGATGTACGCGGCGGCGTTTCGCCGGTGTTGGTCACCGGCGTGGGACCGGTCCACCGGGCCCAGGTGGAGGCGGCCCTGCACCGGGACAGCGGACGGCCCCTGTGGGTGCTGTGTGCCGACGAACGGGAGGCCCGGCGCCAGGCCGGTGACCTGGCCGTGCTCACCGGGGAGACGCCCCTGGTGCTCCCGGCCCGGGAGCTTCAGTGGCGGCCTATGGAGTCCAGCCGCCAGTGGGAAAACCAGCGGCTGGCGGCCCTGTACCGCCTGGCGGACAGCCCCGTGGTGGTCACTACCCCGGACGCGCTGGTGCAGCGGTGCATCCCGCCCCGGGTGCTGGAGCGGACGGCAGTGACCCTGGCCGTGGGCCGGCAGTGGGACCTGAACGCCCTGACCCGGCGGCTGGCCGGAGCCGGATATACCCGCTGCGACCAGGTGGAGGGCCCGGGACAGTTCGCCCTGCGGGGCGGCATCCTGGACGTGTTCTCCCCGGGCATGGAGCAGCCGGTGCGCTGCGAATTTTTCGACGACGAGATCGACTCCCTGGGCATATTTGACGCCGCCACCCAGCGCCGGGTGGAAAACCGCCGGGAGGCGCTGCTGCTTCCGGCGGCGGAGGTATTGCCCGGCTGGGAGGAGCATACGGCGGAGGACGCCGCCGCCCGGCTGGAGGCTGCGGTGAAGCGTCTTGCCCGGAGGCAGGGCACCCAGGCCCTGCGGGACCTGCTGACCGCCGATGCCGCCCTGCTGCGCCAGGGGGTCACCCCCAACGGCGCGGACCGCTGCATGGCGGCGGTGTACCCGGAAAAGACCACCGCCCTGGACTATCTGCCCGCGGACGCCCTGATCTGCGTGGAGGACAGCGGCCGCACAGCGGAGGCCCTGCGGGGCTGGCTGTGGCAGCTGAAGGAGGACGTGTCCGCCGGAATGGAGGCGGGCTTTCTGGCCGGTGAGCTGGCGGATTTTGCCGCCTCGGAGCCGGAGCTGGCCCTGGGGCTGGAAAAGCATCCGGTGGTGCAGCTGGACGGTCTCACCACCGGGCGGCAGCTGCTGCAGCCCCGGGACCTTCTCCAGCTGACGGCCAAGCAGCTGTCCAGCTACGGCGGCTCCCTGGAGCTGGCCTGCACGGACCTGACCCACTATCTCACGTCGGGCTACCGGGTGATGGTGCTGTGCGGCGGCGAGGTCCGGGCCCGGAACCTGCAACAGCTACTGGCGGAGCGGAAGATCCCCGCCGCCGTGGACCTGTCCGGGGAAAAGTCCCCGGAAAAGGGCACGGTGCTCATTGCCGTGGGGGCCCTGTCCGCCGGGTGCGAATATCCGGAGGGGCGGCTGGCGGTGCTGACGGAGGGGCAGCTGACCACGCCCCTGTCCGGCCGGGCCAAAAAGCCCCGGCCCAGGCGGGACAGCAATCAGCAGAAGCTCCAGTCCTACACGGACCTGACCCCCGGGGACCTGGTGGTCCACGCCCATCACGGCATCGGCCGGTTCGTGGCCATGCTGCGCATGCCGGTGGACGGGGTGGAAAAGGACTATATCAAGATCGCCTACGCCGGGCAGGACGTGCTGTACGTTCCGGCCACGTCTCTGGACCTGGTCAGCAAGTACATCGGCCCCGGCGAGGACAACGAGCGCACCAAGCTCAATAAGCTGGGGGGCACCGAGTGGGCCAAGACCACCCGCAAGGCCAAGGCCGCCGCCAAGGATCTGGCCGAGGGCCTGATCCGGCTGTATGCCCAGCGCCAGCGGCTGGCAGGCCATGCCTTCTCGCCGGACAGCCCCTGGCAGCAGGAGTTTGAGGACGCCTTCCCCTACACGGAGACCGACGACCAGCTCCAGGCCATCCGGGACATCAAGGCCGATATGGAGCAGCCCCGGCCCATGGACCGGCTGCTGTGCGGCGACGTGGGCTACGGCAAGACCGAGGTGGCCCTGCGGGCGGTGATGAAGTGCATTCTGGACGGCAAGCAGGCCGCCATTCTGGTGCCCACCACCGTCCTGGCCCAGCAGCACTATGCCACGGCGGTGAACCGGTTCCGGTCCTTCCCGGTGAACATCGAGGTGCTCTCCCGGTTCCGGACCCCCGCCCAGGTGCGGGACATTCTGGCCCGGACCCAGGCGGGAAAGGTGGACCTGCTGATCGGCACCCACAAGCTTCTGCAGAAGGACCTGCAATTTCACGACCTGGGGCTGCTGGTCATCGACGAGGAGCAGCGCTTCGGCGTTACCCACAAGGAAAAGCTCCGGGAGCGGGCCCGGCAGGTGGACACCCTGACCCTGTCCGCCACCCCCATTCCCCGGACTCTGAATATGGCCCTGTCCGGCATCCGGGACATGAGCACCATCGAGGAGCCGCCCCACGACCGCCAGCCGGTGCAGACCTATGTGATGGAGCACGAGTGGCCCGTCATTGCCGAGGCCATCCGCCGGGAGCTGAGCCGGGGCGGCCAGGTATATTACCTGCACAACCGGGTGGAGAACATCGAGTCCACCGCCGGACGCCTGCGGCAGTGGCTGGGGGAGGATGCGGCCATCGGCATTGCCCACGGCAAAATGGCCGAGCGGGAGCTGAACTCCGTCATGCAGCAGATGGCCGACGGCGAGATCCAGGTGCTGGTGTGCACCACCATCATCGAAACCGGCATCAATATTCCCAACGTCAACACCCTGATCATCGAGGACGCGGACCGGCTGGGCCTGTCCCAGCTGCACCAGATCCGGGGCCGCATCGGCCGCAGCGCCCGCCGGGCCTATGCGTATCTGACCTACCGCCCCGGCAAGGTGCTGACGGAGGTGGCCTCCAAGCGGCTGTCCGCCATCCGGGAGTACGTCACCTTCGGCTCCGGCTTCCGCATTGCCATGCGGGACCTGGAGATCCGCGGGGCGGGGAACCTGCTGGGCCCGGAGCAGTCCGGCTATCTGATGAGTGTGGGCTACGACATGTATCTGCGGCTGCTGAACGACGCGGTGCTGGAGCAGCAGGGGAGGGGAAAGGACATCCGCCCCGACTGCTCGGCGGACCTGGCCACCTCCGCCCACATTCCGGAGCGGTATGTGCCCTCCGCCCACCAGCGCATGGACCTGTACCGCCGCATGGCGGCTATCCGCACCACGGAGGAGGCGTCGGACCTGGTGGACGAGCTGACGGACCGCTACGGCGACCCGCCCAAGCCGGTGATGGCCCTGCTGGACGTGGCCCTGCTGCGGGCTGCCGCCGCCGACGTGTTCATCACCGATATCACCCAGAGGGCCGGTGTGGTGGCCTTCACCTTTGACAGCCGCGTGGACGTACCCAGCCTGATGGCCGTGTGCTCCATGCCCGGCTACCGCAATCGCCTGCGTCTGTCCGCCGGGGAGCCTCCCCGGCTCCGGCTGCACCTGGCCCCCGGAGAGGACGCCCTCTCCGCTGCCGGGAAGCTGACGGAGGAGCTGCGGCTGAAAAAAGAAGAGCTGGGCAAAGCTGCCCGGGAAGGAGATAACTTATGAAAAAAGCATGGATCCGTCTGGCCGCCTCGGTGGTCCTGTCCGCGCTGCTGGTGGTGGGCATTTCCGCCAGCGGTATCCTTACCAACGGCCACCGCACCGACGGCCTGTTCTATCAGGCCAGCGGCATCCGGCCCGACGCCGAGCTGCTGACCGTCAACGGAGAGACCATTGACGCCGAGGAGTATCTGTATTGGCTGGCCTATGACTGCGAGTATCTGGCGTACAACGTTCAGGACCTTGACTTTGACGCGGAGCTGTCCGAGGGGATGACCTACGGGGCCTATGCCAAGCAGGACGCCCTGGAGACCGTGAAGCTGTACGCCGTGGTCCGCCAGTGGGCCAAGCGGGGGAATGTGACCCTGTCCGACGCCGACCGGGAGGCCCTGGAAAACCAGCGCCAGCAGTATATCACCTATTACGGCAGCCAGGAGGCCCACAGCAAGCAGATCCAGGGCATGGGCGTGTCGGAGGCCATGTTCGACGCCATCAGCCGGGGCTATTACCTGTATGCCGGGGTGCGTCAGGCGTTCTGTACCCCCGGCAGCGCTCTGTACCCTGCCCAGGAGGACATTGACGCCCTGGCCCGGCAGGGGGGCTATGCCACCAGTCTGCTGCTGTACTGGCCCCTGGACGGCCAGGATGACGACAACACCCGCCTGGCGGCCGAGAGCTTTGCCCAGCAGCTGCGGGACGCCCAGGACGTTACCGCCGCGTATCTGGACCTGGCGGGCCAGCTGGGCATGGAGGACGTGACGGAGGCCGGCGTCACCGCCTCCGCCGGGGACATGGGCGAGACCCTGGCCGCCGCCGTGTCGGCGCTGGAGCCCGGCCAGGTCAGCGATGTCATCGACACCGGCAGCGCCCTGTATGTGGCCGTGGGCAAGGAGCTGGACCAGTCCGCCGTGGTCAATGCCCTGTTTGAAACGCAAATCAAGGCCGCCGTGGCCGACGCAAAGGTGGAATACAACACCCGCCTGTTCAATAAGCTGGACCCCGGCGCCTTTTATACCAGGCTCCAGGAGGCCCGTTCGGCCCTCTCCTGAGGAAAACAGTTTGTTAATTTTTAGTCAAACTAACAAAGGAACCGAGTTATTTCCTGTTCAGTCCTACGATTTTTCAGCGCGAAGCAATTCTGGGGGTTGACTATTCGACCGAAAATGACTACGATATAGGTACAGAGTAGAACCCCAAAACCAAATGTAGGAGGATAATTCCATCATGAAAGATCTGTATGTCGTCAATTGCTGCCGTACCGCTATCGGCTCCTTCGGTGGTTCCCTGAAGAACACCCCCGCCGCCGAGATGGGCGCCGTGGTGGTGAAGGAGGCCCTCAAGCGTGCCAATATCGCCCCCGAAAACGTGGATGAGGTTATGTTCGGCTGCATCCTGACCGCTGCCCAGGGCCAGAACGTTGCCCGCCAGGTGGCCATCAAGGCCGGTATCCCCTATTCCGTTCCCGCTTACACCGTGGGCATGGTCTGCGGCTCCGGCATGAAGTCTGTCATCGAGGGCGCCCGCTCCATCCTGGCCGGCGATTCCGACGTGGTGGTCTGCGGCGGTACCGAGAACATGAGCGCCGCTCCCTTTGCCTCCATGGACGCCCGCTGGGGCGCTCGCATGGGCGACAAGAAGCTGGTGGACACCATGATCAAGGACGGCCTGTGGGACGCCTATAACAACTATCACATGGGCACCACTGCCGAGAACATCAACGATATCTGGGGCATCACCCGCGAGGAGCAGGACGCCTTCGCCGCCGCTTCCCAGCAGAAGACCGAGGCCGCCCAGAAGGCCGGCCGCTTCGACGACGAGATCGTCCCCGTGATGGTCAAGGTCAAGAAGGAAATGGTCCCCTTCGTCAAGGATGAGTATCCCAAGGCCGGCGTCACCAAGGAAGGCATTGCCAAGCTGCGCGGTGCCTTCCCCGTCAGCCCCGAGTCCCCCAATCCCCAGGTGGTGAACACCTTCGAGCCCACCGGCATCCAGGATGCCGCTGACAAGGGCCAGCCCCGCGTCACCGCTGCCAACGCCTCCGGCATCAACGACGGCGCTGCCGCCATCGTGCTGGCTTCCGGCGAGGCTGTGGAGAAGTACGGTCTGAAGCCCATGGCCAAGCTCATCGGTTGGGGCCAGGGCGGCGTGGATCCCAAGATCATGGGCGTGGGCCCCGTGCCCGCTACCCGTCAGGCTCTGAAGAAGGCCGGCCTGACCATCGAGGACATGGACCTGGTGGAGGCCAACGAGGCCTTTGCCGCTCAGTCCATCGCCGTGGCCCGCGAGCTGCACTTTGACATGAGCAAGGTCAACGTCAACGGCGGCGCCATTGCTCTGGGTCACCCCGTGGGTGCCTCCGGCGCCCGGATCATCGTCACCCTGCTGCACGAGATGCAGAAGCGCCCCGAGGCCAAGCGCGGCCTGGCCACTCTGTGCATCGGCGGCGGCATGGGCGTTGCCACCATCTACGAGAAGTGCTGAACAGCCCAGCGGCTTAACGCAAACGAATAAAAATCTCCCCGGCAGCCAGTCTGCCGGGGAGATTTTTTTACCCGCTTCGCCTGCATGGCGGCAGCAGCGGGGCCATATACTGGGTGCTGCAGGGCAGTGTGCGCCGGTAATGGACAATGCGGCGCGATACTGTACAACGAACGAGAGACTTATCGGGAGAAAAATGTTGATTTTCCGGGTTGACAGACGAGTCTAAACGTGATAAAGTACACGATACTGGGGCGCTGGGCCCTTGTGGGTGACGAAATGCCCCAAATGTTTACAAATTTTTCAAACTTTTTATGATATAATACCCTGGGAAGTGGGTTTGAGGCCCCGCACCTGACAGGAAGGGATGCGCCGGGCCCGACGATGAAAAAAGAATTTTTCCAAGTATCTAAACAAGTATCTAAAAAGGTAGTTTCTGCGGTAAAGGAGCGCAGTGTGCTATGTGGATGCCGTCTCTTGATCTGGCGGGGGGCCTGTGGGCCCGGGCGCGCCGGACTTTGTATACATTTTTTTCCCGGCTTAGCCGGTATGCACAGCGGTTCTGGCTGAGCCGCGCATATTTTCCCGTACTGCTGACGGTGGCGGGGGCGTTTATGGCTGCGGGGCAGCCGGTCTATGGTGTGGTGGCCCTGGGCTGCATCGTCATCTGGCTGCTGGCCGCCTGCCCGGATCTGTTGGCTCCGGTGTGCCCGTTTTTCATGGCGTTTCTCATGTCCACCCAGTGCTACGGGCAGCTGTCGGACTTCTTGCCCTGCGCGGCCCTGGTGCCGCCGCTGGTGCTGGCGCTTCTGTGGCACTTTGCCGTGTGGCCGGTGACGCTTCGCCTGGGCCGCAGCGGTATGGGCCTGGCCCTGGTGTCCATCGCCACCCTGTTGGGCGGCTGCGACGTGATCACCCGGAAGCAGGCCGTGGAGCCTCTGTCCCTGTACTATACCCTGGGCCTGGGAGTGGGGATGTTGGTGCTGTATGTGCTGTTCCGCTCCCACCTGACAGAGAAGCGGACCTATGACCTGCACCGGCGGTTTGCCGGGATTTTCTGCGCCCTGGGCATGTGCATGGCTCTGGCGGTGCTGCTGGCCTATCTGAAGGCGTGGCTGGCAAACGGAGCCGTGGTCGGTGTGCTGTATCTGTCCTATCGGAACTTTGCCACATCCGTTCTGCTGACGGCGCTGCCTATGCCGTTTTATCTGAGCCTGAAGCACCGGGGCCATCTGGTCACCGGCGGGGTGATGGCTCTGGCCCTGGCCCTGACGGGCAGCCGCAGCGCGCTGCTGTTCGGCGCGGTGATCCTGGCCTTGTGCGGCGTGTATCTGATGCGTCACGGCGTCATCAGCCGCCGGTGCCTGACGGCCCTGGCCGTGGCCGCCGGGATCGCTGTTCTGGCGGCGGGCCCCGTGGTGCTGCAATGGGTGCTCCACAGCCGTATGGGCGAGGACATCCAGGACAGCAACTCCGACCGGCTCCAGTTTCTGGCCCGGGCGGTGGATGATTTCCTGCGGCATCCGGTATTCGGCATCGGCCTGTGCAGCACCCGGAACGCCGATGTGTTCAGCGGCGTGGAGGGCAGCATGGTGTTCTACCACAACAGCGTGGCCCAGGTCATGGGCAGTATGGGCCTGGTGGGCATCGTAGCCTACGGACGGCTGCTTCACGACCGCATTGCTCTGCTGCGGGAGGGCGGCCGCGACCCGTTCATGCAGGCGCTGGCCGTGTCGTATCTGGGCATGGCGCTGATCTCCCTGTGCAATCCCGGCGAGTTCTGCCCCTTCCCCAACGCTGCCATGATGGTGATGCTGTTTGCTCAGGCGGAGGAGGCCGTGGGAGACGTGGCTGTCCCTGTGCGGCAGCTGCTGGTGCGACATCTGGGCGCTCCCGCAGGGTTCCTGCAGTTTTGAAAACGTAGTTATAACATAGTAAAATGCGGTGCAGTCCTTTTTCGGAGACTGCACCGCATTTTACTTTACACGTTATTCGCCGTTGTCCCGCAGGTATTGCAGCCGCCGGAAGCTGCGCCGGGCCAGCAGAAAGCCCACAACCGCCAGCAGCAGGCACGCTGCTCCCAGCAGGAAGGTCCGGGCGTCCAGGGCCGCATGTTCGCACAGAAAGGAGAAAATGCGGTATGCCCCCATGACCAGCAGAATACCCAGCACCAGCAGGGCCACCAGCACGGTCATATCCGTGCACTCGTCGATCCGTTTCATATGCCCCTCCTCAGTCCGTTACCGCCACGTCCAGGCCGAACTCCTCCGGCAGGAACCGGGGGCACACGTTGCCGCTGGTGCAGATGGTGGAGGCGGCCAGCCGGGTGCCGATCTCGCAGGATTCGGCCAGTGTCTTGCCATAGGTCAGGCCGATGGTAGCTCCGGCAAAGAAGGCGTCTCCCGCGCCGGTGGTGTCCTTCACGTCCACCTTGCGGCCTGGACAGGCCCCCTGGTCCCCGTCACAGCTGGCGTACACGGCCCCCTGGGCCCCCATGGTAACGATCATCCGGGGAATGCGGGCGCTGCGGATCTTCAGGGCCAGGATCTTTTGCAGCTCCTCCGGGGTTTTTTCGCTGTAATCGTCGGAGAACAGAATGCCCATCTCCTGCTGGTTGCACACAAAGCAGCTGGTCTGCTGCAAGAAGTCCCGGCGCTCCACGGCAATGCTCATGTTGGACACCACGGCGTATACGTCCTTTTGGTACTTCCTGGCGTACTGGAACACCCGCTTGACGATCTCCTTGTCCATGTCGATCTCCAGGGCGATGCTGTCGGCGTCCCGGAAGATCTCGTCCCCCTTTTCATCCAGCAGGGCGATCAGGGGCCGCAGGTCCGGGCGCTTGCTGATGGCGGCGCACACATCCCCCTGGTTGTCGAACACCGCCAGCCAGGTGCCCATGCCGTCGGGAGTGGGCAGTACATAGTCGGTGTTCACCTTGTGATTTTTCAGCTGGCGCACCACGTCGGAGCCCAGGCCGGTG
>OWIO01001137.1_pt1 | contig 21543 bp, 25 predicted proteins | sample 1733011 | NCBI WGS metagenome assembly OWIO01 (sample SAMN05065779, study PRJEB22554) | human gut metagenome | biome: ENVO:2100002; feature: ENVO:00000062; material: ENVO:00002003 | host: Homo sapiens | place: USA | reverse complement strand
ATGACGTCGAGTCTCGTGGGCTCGGAGATGTGTATAAGAGACAGAAATCATTAAAGTATATATTAATAAATATATAATAATATATAAAATATACTTTAACACTTTAACTGACTAAAACAAACATATAAAAATGAATAAAATATAAAAATCACTTTTTCTGAATAAGATTCCATGTAGAGTATCCTTGCATAATAATCTGTCGAATAACTGTTTCATCTCTGGGTACTCGATAGATGCATAGCTCCCAACCTTTATCATGTAATGCAGATAAATAACCATAGGAGCTTCCGAGTCCTAGCATCTGCTGTTGTACTTGTGCATAGTAATATGCAGGAATACCAATGATTTGAGCTTGTTCTTCACAGTATTCAATAAACTGAATAGGGAACTTATGCAGAGTATTATCTGGATTCAGTTTTCCAAATTCTCGCATATAGGCGTGTTCTCTATTATAATATTTATCTCCATACTGAGAAACAAACTTTGCTTCTACAGGTATAGGACCGTCTACAGTGTCCATTACGCCATCGAAATTAATCGTAAGGTATGGATACTCCTTGATTTTAAACATAGCCGTAGGCTTTGTTACAGCGGCTCCTAGCATACTTGCTGCTTTATTTAGAATTAAAGGTTCTAAATCTTTTCCTTTACGCACAACTTCTTTTTGTCCGATAGCACGTTCTTCTTCTGTGAGTTCAGTGCGTTGTTTCTCTGCAATGAGATTAGCTTTTGTTTTCCATTTAGATTGTAGTCCCAGATATACTGAAGCATCTGATGCTCCCAAGCCCTGTCTTCGCAACAGGGCATATTCTTCATCAGGGAGACTTAGGATATCTGGAACAACAACTTCTAGTCTTGGGAATTCCATGGTAATGTTCCTTTCTTTTCAGATTTCTCTGCTCTATCACAGAGAAAAGCTACGTTTGTGGCTAAATGATACAGATGAGGTAGTCCTGTTTCATCGTCTACTCCATCAGGATCATCTAGAAAACGAACCATATGCCTAAACATAGCATCAATATATCTAGAAGTCTCGACTTCTTTCCAGTTATTTGGGTCTGAATATTTATTTTCAGTAGCCCATTGACGTACTTTTGCAATAGCTGTAATGACTCCTGTAGGAACTAAAGATAAACGCAGTTTACCAGCATCCAGTTTACATTCTTGATTATTCATTATGTATCATAATCCTTTCTTCTGAACATATTCTCCATAAGACATTCCAAGCTTTGCTGCTTCATTTGCGATTCTTATGATATCTTTCATACTGTTATGAGTGCCGTGTTGCTTTCTTACATTTTCTTCAGCAATCCGTCTACGACTATCATAAGCTCGTTTATTTTTACGAACTCTGGCACACTCTGAGCAGAATTGTGTGTTAGGGTTTACCTGCATCAGTAGTGTACCACAGCATCTACATCTTAGATTTACTAGCATTATCTATGAATTCTCCTTTATCATTTAATAATCCAATACGTTCTAAAGATAGATTTAATGCTTCCAGTATACAGTCCATACCATAGTCTTTATCAATGTCTTCTATAGTTTTTAGAATTGCTTTTGCTACTCGTAACAATCTAGTTTTTCCAAAATGTTCTTGGTTGTGTAGTACGTGCAATGTAGCTTTTAAAATAATTTCTATATGCACCATTGAGAAAGCAGTTTGTCTTGCTTTAGAACTGTAGTGTTTTCGTTTCATATTAAATCACCGAATACTTCAGGTAGTAATGCTTGAAATTCTTTGAGCAAAGGAACTGTAACTTCCGTCATCTGTGGGTGTGGTTTACCTGTAGTACCTAATGCTCTTAATTTAAAGAAGTGTCGCCACTCTCTTAAATTCATAGTTACAATTAAAGTTGTAGCTACGCTATGATTCAGAACATCTCTAGCGATTTCTGCTTTGATTCCAGAGTTAATGAGATTCATATAGGTTTCTTCACTGGCTTTACAGGCTTGTTCCCACTGTGTGATTTGATACATATTAGTTAATGGAGGAATGATAAATTTTACATCTCCAGTTTTATTGTAGTTACAATAACGTGTACTTTCCTGTGCATAAGAAGCTACACGATGTCTTACAATCTCATGAGAAATTCCCCTATCTACTATAAACTTTACAGTAATAGTAGCGTGTTCTAAGATTGCTTCATGTTGTCTTTTAACTAAACCTCTTACAAAATCAGATGCAGAAGTTTCTGTCATTTTATCTAGAGACGCATAACAAGTTCTGCCAATAGTCTCAAGACGTTTGAGAATTGCTTTTGTATCAATAGGTTTAAACATAATTTCTGCAGACGGTTGAATAAATACCATATTAAATTCCTCCTAATTAATAAGATAATAAAGACGCAAGATCTAACCATTCGTTTGATTCATGTTGCGTTAATCTACGATATGAAAGCTGTGGAATATACTCATGTAAAAACCAACTCATATGCTTTCTAGTAGTGTTACTATAGGTCCCTGTGTACATAATTAGCTTTTGAATTTTATCATATCTAATAACAATAGTGTTATAAGATTGTAATTCGATATAATCATTAGAGATTAATACTTTAGCTTGCGCATAGGGATGATCTGATAAACGTTGTACTCTCATATTTCCTCCTTATTTTTAAACGTACTGTAATGTACTGCATGACGCACTGCGTCTTTTTCATGACGATTAATTACTTTATTGGTATTAGGTAAAATATAATTATGTCCTCGTTGTTGTAGATATTTTTTCCATACAAGAATAGAATCTGTCCAACGATTTTTTACTTCAGACGGACGTTGCATGACATATGGAATCTTATGCTGTGTTAAATACAATTGTAATATTCCAATAAGCTTTGGCGTTTCCATTTCAGAATGCGCTTGTGCTAATGCTCTGCGTGGGTCCAAAGTAAAGTTCTCAATGACGATAATAATATTTTTATGTTGCTCTACAATGCCATCAATAAAGTTTAAATGCTCTTGCCAGTATTCTTCTTTTGTATGTGCCTTAGAAGCCTGGATACCACAGGTTAGCATGATTGCATGAGCTGGAGTTTTACGTGCATTCAATAAACAAAAACCTGTGGTTCCTTTTCCTTCATTAAAATTTCCTGAAGGATCAATTGCTAAGATGTAATCGTAACTCACTTAATGTTTCTACCTCTACTTTCTCAGCCCAAGTGGTTGTAGTAACTTCCATATCAGCTACAATAGGAACATAAGAATCTTCCCAAGTTTCCATAATGTTTTTAAAATCGAAGAATACAGTGTCTTCTCCAGTGTATCTTTCAAAAGATAGTTCATCATGAATATTCATTTGAAATCTGGATTTAACGTTATTGGCTTTACAATAATCATAGACTTGTTTAATCTTCCACTTTAGATAGAATGCTGCACTTCCTTGTACTAGCATATTAATAAGCTTATGTCCTGTTGTACCGTAATATCGTATACCGAATAGATTTTCAGTATAAGAATAATTCTGCGCACGTTCATAACAATAGGTATGATAATTTTTTACACCAGGAAAAGCTGTATAATACGCTGCATCGATCCTATCTATTTCTTCTTCGGTTCTATCAGGAAACATGACTCTGATTTTACCACGTTGAGCACCATAATTTTTAGCGAAATTTACACGTTTACCTACGTAACGTAAATGCTTATAGTCTGGATGTGTTTCGTCTATACCGAACGCTGCTTTGGTTGTAGCACCATGTACATCTGTAGGGACCCAAGGTGTATCATCTTCATTGTGTAACCATACAGACTTACCTTCAGCATCTTTATCATTCCAATGTTTAATATGTTCTGGGTTTTTAAAATCAAAAGGAATGTGTTCATTAGTATCAGATAAACGATAACACTCATATGGCATATAAGCTCTACATAGATTCTTATCAGGTGTACCTACTAGAATAGTATAGAAAGCTTGAAAGCGTAATTCAATTTGACTATAGTCTAGATAAACGATTGCGTTATATCCTTCGTCATTTGATACTTCTACCATTCGTCTAGGCTTAAACAATTCTTCTCCGTCTCTAGTTTTAATACCCTCTTTAGGAAACTGTTGAAAGTCTGAAGTAACTCGCCCTGATGCAGTTCCTACTTGATTGATCATAGTATAGAGTCTATCACAATTAGTTAAATCTTTTAAGAATCTAGTGATATAGGTGCTATACCATTTCTGTAAAGTACGAAGTTCTTGAATTGTTTCGATGAACTCTATTACTGGATTATCTTTATCTGTAACTTTTAGATTATCAGCCAGTAATGTAAGTTCATCATCACCTGTAGATTGAACAGTTTGATTAAACTTTTTAGAAAGAATCTCTTTAATTTTTGCATGTTGTGCTACAGTGAAGTCTTGTTCTCCTGCTAAAGCATAAAGTCTTTCTCTTTGTTGCCTGATATACTGTTCAACTTTAACTTTACAATCTCGTAAATATGGAACATTGACTTTAAATCCGACACGTTCCATTTCCCATAATGGTAAGATAACATCTTCTTCCATTTTAATTCCGATATCATTTCCTCTAGCAGTAACAGTGTCTTTTAATTTTAAATAAATTAATAAGACATAAATAATATCGTAATGTGCATAGGTTAATAGATGTTCTCTATTTAATACGTCATAACGAATCATGTCAGATTCTACTAAACCGTTTACTTTAACTGCAAGCCATCTAGGTAGGTCTTCATTTAACCATTGTTCATAGGCTTGACGTGTTTCAACTGTAGGTAAACTATCTTTAGTAGCAATACAATCTTTAAAGATTTCATTTACAACACCTTGAGTATAACTCTTAGCATTGTACTGTGCTGGTGGAGTACCACATTTCTTTAATCGATTACACAGCATAGTATTATAAGTCTTTGTAAGATGTGACTTTTCAAGCATTAATAATTGTTCATGCTGTTTTGCGTGTCTGTCAATATACTGTGCTGCATATTCTTTCAGTCCTAATGGAACTCCACCAAAGCGTACAGGAATAGCGTCATGTGCATATCGAATATAAAACATAGTATCTGAAAGATTACTTTCAGTATAAGGTAATCCGATATTCGCTAACATGTGTAAATCAAATTTTATATTATGTGCTAAATATTTGATAACATTTTTACGCACGTAGTCATGCCAGATAGTGATAGTTTGTTTAGCTAAGTCTGGTTGTCTGGCAATATCTATGGCGTATGTATATCCATGTGTAAAGTCATTAGAGAGGTAGCCAAATTGAAAGATAAAAGGTTTATCTAAAATAATATGAAGTCCTGTAGTCTCTGTATCAAATGCTGCTATCGTTGGATGTTCAGCATATAAAGTATGGACCATATCATTTGCTTCTTCATTTGTCGTAATAGTCGTACAAATGAACTTAACACCCATTACTTCAGTTTGCATGTTCTCCAATCCTTTCTACATGAATATTTCTATTTAGCTGGGATAATCCCAATCTGAATCTTTCAGTAGGATAGATATTATGATTATTAAATCTAATAAACAATCCTTTAGATAAGCGATTTAACGCTTTATTTAAATCATCTTGAGATAATCCTGTAGCTGCACTAAGCATTTGTTTAGAGCAACTGGATACCTGCTCTAGCTGTAAGACTAGACTAGGTGTTTTGTTATAGATATCTTGCAGATTAGCAACACCATCTTCATCAATGGTCGTGTATTGTTTCTCATGCTGTACATATTCTTTTAGTTTAAATGTTGGATTATCATATAAACGAATAAAGTAATTAACAGCAAAGTCAACATGCTTACGAGTAACAATGATGTTATTATATGTGTTATCAGTAGATACAAGATATCCTGCTACAGCGATAGCCAGTCTAGCTAGTTTCTTCCAGGCTTCAGTTCCAAAGATTTTAATATGACAATCATATATCTGATTTAATCGATTCGCTTGTTCGATTAGATACATACCAACATCTCTGGATATAATTACTTGTTCTGGAGTACGACTCCATACCCAACGAACTCTAGCTTGATAGGCTTCTTTAGACATAGGTGTTTCTGGTTCCCAGAATGGATTTACTTGTGTATTACCCCGATCAGATAATACCACTAATAAATCATATCGAGCAATATCTTCTGCTGTACCTATTAATTCTGTTACAATCTCAATTCCATTCGGATAAGATGCAATAGGTTTAATAGTTCCATCAGTAGCTTTAACATTCGTTAAAGTAATCATACGAACATTAGCTGGCATTGTGATTGTTCCAGCAACTCGTGTAATTCGTACTTCATTTGAACTACGAATATCTGTAAGTTCTTTTGTAATGTTCGCATTACTCTTTCCGAATTCTTCAAAGATGATAAGTCCTTTATGATTCTGTGGAATTAACCCAGCTCTTGTTTGAAATCCATTTTGAGTTTTATTACTTCCACCTATAAGTCCTGGAATAGTAGCACTATTACCTGCGAGAGATGTAAATACTCCTAAACCATAAGTCTTTCTTAATGCATCACTAGTAGATGATTTACCTACACGAGATTCACCTACAATAAATGTATCAAGATATCCTCTAACGTTTTTAAATGTACCAAAATTAAACTCTAGAACTGTATGATAACTTAAATCAATTGCTTGAATCAAAGTATTATTACCATCATATCCTAGTAATCCTTTAACTTTTTCAGTTAAAATATTAATACGTTCTTCTACAGTTCCTTCTATTTCTTGAAACTGTTTTAATTGATTAATTACTTCAGGAGTAATTTCAAAGTTTGAAATAGAATCATTCGCTTGTTGAACGTCTAGGATAACCATAGTCAATTGTTGACCTTTATATGGATGTGGTATGAGCTTATAAGTTACTTCATACTTCTTTCCACTCTCTAGTTTATTTCCTATAGAGTAAGCATTGAATTCCATAGGTCGCATATCATCTGTATTTGTTTCAAACAAATCAGTAACATATGCTTTATAAACTGTTTTCTTAGTGTAGGTTTTAATTTTGATATAGGATTCTTTTGGTGGAATTTTAACTAAGGTTTTCATGTTTTTCTTAATAGTTTCTTCAGTGAAGTTATTATCTATTAAGTGTAAAACATCCTGTGCAGTTTGTTCATTTAATTCCCAATCTTTAATATCACCTGGCATCATTGTATCATTGTTTCCAGATACTTTAAACTTTTCACAGGTGAAAGAACTTGGAGTAATAAATGACGCATCTGATACGGCAACTACTTGGATGTTACTACGAAGCGGTCTATTTAAATACTTAGGATTAGTTGCTTCAAGTAACGTAACTAAAGGAGGACGTTCAGCTTCAAGTTCTTCTTCAGTAGGAACATACTCTGGAGTGTCTTTAATATACTGTACTAAGTCCTCTTTAGTTTTACCGTACTTAACAAAGAAGTCTGTAATGTCTTCTTTATTCTCTTTACATACTTCATGAAAACCTGTAACAACTTTTACTTTAGCGGCATAAGGACGTAAAATTTTTGCTACTCGTTTTGCTCCTGTTTTTCCTGCATCGTCATTATCGTAGCATATAGCAACGATTCTGTCTTTAAACGCATTCAATAACTGAGGTGTGATAGTTTCTCCACCTGTGAATGTGATTGCATTTAAACCATGTGTTCTTGCTACAGCCATATCTTTTTCTCCAGCACATAAGACAGTAACTTTATTTGTTGGAGACTCTATCCAAGTATCATAAGGAATTATGAGTCCAGCAGGACAACCAGCTCGTGAACGTACTTTAGGCTTATGGTCAGGATTATATGTTCTGATATCTACTAAGTGTCCATACATAAAGACTGGAAAACTGATTGCTCCATCACAACCAATCGGTGTCTTTAAGCACAATTCATCTATGACTTCTTGTGAGATACCCAATGATAAAGCTTTTTCTTGGGATGCAGAAGTTAAAGTTTCCGCATCCCAAGTTAGTTTATCTTCAGCAGTGTTGAAACAATTCTTTAATTTATGTGCAAAGATATTAGAACAACCTAAAATCTTTTCCATAAATGTTACTTCTGAAAATCCTCGACCACAGCTTTTGCAGTGGAATACTCCTTCCATTGCATTAACATGAGCTGATGGATGGCTCTCAAAATATTCTAATCCGATACTTGTTTTATGTGGGAATGGACAGCATACTGCTTGTTCAGATCCACTATAGGCTATACCAAAGTAATCGGTTAGAAAGCTCATTAATAATCTTCCTTTTCAGTAGTAGAGTTTGTATCATCTGCATCACTAGCATCGATAAACGGTACATCAACATCGGATACATCCATATCCAAGCCACCTTCAGTAGCAAAAGCTACGTCTGCATCAGAGGTTCTGTAATAACATTCACCTTTGTTGATATCTACCACAGCTTGCATAGTGGTTCTACCATTGTAAGTATTCTCAGCATGTGCGATATCTACAATGATACGTTTACCTTTTACAAGCTTTGCGATCTGACTGAGTTCGATAACTCCGTTCTTAGTCAAATCAATACCGATAGCATATAAGAATCTTCCGAGTTTAAACTGACACAAAGGTGCATCAGACTCAAAGATTTTATCAAAGAATGTACCTGCACTAGTACCATCTTTCTTAGTGAGTTTCATTCTCAGATTCAGATACGGCGGTTTGCTGGTATCCTTTCCTTGTTTCATTTCGCCACTTTCGATAGTAGCATAATAGGTTCCTTCATCTGGAAGTTGATTTGGTTTTTCTTTTGGCAATTCTGAAAAGTTAATAGCCATGATTCATTCTCCTTTTTAATTATTAATTTGCATATATAAAGATTTCAAAACTGGTAACGGTAAGTCATTCAGTTTTGTATCCTTATGCCCAGCATCTTCTTTGAGCATAGCCCATATAGGTCTAGCAGCTTCATTGTTATCCAGAAAAGTTTTAACAGCTACGATATAATCTTGACGCTGCTGTTCAAGAATTGTATCTACATCTACACCTTCTTCTAAGTAGGTCCGAAGTTGTTCACATAAATCTGGAGTGATTTCATACTCTTCGTCTTCTTTGAAGATAGCATATCTGGATTTTAAAACTTTAACCATAGGAGTTGTACCATCTTGGTTTCCTGCACGAAGCATTCTGATAACCAAGTCAGGTTCATATTTTAAATCTCCCTGTTGGATTTGTTGTTCACCTAGAGAAACAACTTCGTTCTTTTTCTTTTCTTCATTATATACCAGATCATGTTTTTCTTTTACACGAACTGTAGTAATACAATGAATATCTTTATGTCTCATAGTTTCGACAATACGAAGTTTTTCTTCATTAATCTCTGGCTGTCCCCAGACTGTATACTGGTTTGCGGATGGGTTATCTAGCTTATATTGATTTACCATATCCAGTACACCACCATGTGCATTCCACATATGAGTAATACTGTCACCGATAAATACTTCACCATGGTTTTCAATGGCTGCTTTTCTTAAAGCTAGATAATTAGATGGACGATAACCAATATCTTCTGTAAGCTGATAGCTATAGAAGCGTTGGTATGGCGTTCCCCAAGAACCTAACAACCCAACGAATAGATTTAAGGATTTATTTTCTGTATCAACAGCGAAAACTTTTTTCCAGATTTCTTTCTGAGCTGCTAAGTCTTCACGTATCTCAGGTTTAAATCCTCCTGCTAAACCAAACGCCAGCATTAATGCTAATCCTGATTTACCTTTACCTGATAATCCTTCTATCATAATAGAAGCTTTACAGGCAAGACGTTCGGTTAATTCAAATTTTGGAACAAATCCTGTAGACATTTTAATGTCTCCTTTCAATTTAATTATGTGACTTTACCAGTCCGCTTTAACCAACTTAAATGCGCGGCTTTACCATCACGAGATGCTTTGGCTTCTGCATTCTCTTGAAATACTGCTATAACGTGTTCATATAATTCTGTAGATATAGTAGGTATTTCTTTATGCATCCACTTTGCTACGGCACTTTTAGATACTTTAAAATGTTTAGCGGTGGCTCTGATAGTGGCTTTGTTATACACTATGTACTCTGCGATAGCGATTAATTCACTATCGGAACATGTGCGTTTTTTCATAACTCTCCCTCCTTTAGTGTAAATATTTTTTAAAATCATTAATGACATCCGTAGCAGATGCATTGACTTTAATTAATTTATAAAGCTGTTCATCGTAGCTTTTTGCCATCATAAGTTCTATGATCTGATGTGGCTTATCTGCTTTATCTTGCGTAGTTGCTACGAATCTATCTTCAGCTTGAGCGATATCTCCAGCAGGAGGATACTTATCAGTAAAGATAATACATTCAGCTTTATCTAAGGTTAATGCTTCTTTACCTGCATCGATATTAATTAATAATAATTTTATTTTTCCAGATTGAAAATCAAGTTTTAATTTATTACGTCTTTGAACTGAAGTACTGCCGATTAATAAATTATCACAATTAAGTTCAGTAGCTAATAATTTTAAAAAGCTAGTAAACTTACTAAAGATAATAATTGGTTTATCTGGATTATCTGCAATATAATCTTTTATCCAATCAATCTTTGGTGAACTTCCTTTTAAGTTTAATAAAGCTGGAGCATTACAGATTTGTCTGTAACGAACCAGTCTATCTAAAACTCCTTGTGTTACTACGGTTTCTGTTTCGTAGTACTTTTTTAATTCAGTTAAATATTTAGTCTGTTCTTTGGTTAATGGCAGTCTTACTTGTGTGTAATCTTTAGCAGGTAACCAAGGCATTACTTCAACACGTTTACGTTGTACACAATACTTATTTAAAAAGCGTTGTAGTTCTGCTTGTTTACCTAATCTAAACTTACCAATTTCAATATAACGAATTCCTTTAGCATTATATCTATCATAGGTCATAAAGAATTCTTCAATGAATTTCCAGTAAGAACTAAAGTCATTAGGATATAACCATTTCAAAATACTAAATATCTCATGAGGTTTACCATGTGCTGGAGTTCCTGTTAAAGCTAATCTGTTTGGAATAACAGAAGTTTTAAACATAGCTTTAGCAATAGCAGTATTTGGAGTCTTAAACTTGTGTGCTTCATCTGCAATAATTCCTTCAGGTTTTGCTTTTAAAATTTCTTGTAGCATGCTATGAGATCTCTTTGTTTCTTTAAGAGTGTCATAGCTTATTATTAATCCTGATTCCCATTGCTGAAATTGTTGAAGTCGTTTAGCTGGAGTACCTGAAATAACTACACATGGTTTCTCCATCCATTTTTCATACTCATCTTTCCATTGGTATAATGCCGACTTCGGACAAACTACTACAACTTTGTTTAATCCTCGTTCTTTAAAGACAGTTAAAGCTGTAGGAGTTTTACCTGTGCGTTGTTCATTAAAAATTCCTGCAGCTTTAAAAGGTAAGAGCTTATTAACATCTTCCCTTTGATAAGGTCGTAATTCAGTTTTCATTTGTTCCTCCAAAATATTTTTCTAATTCAGTAGTCACGATATCTACTTCATGTTCATCAGGTTCGCCGATTAATGTGATATCTTTTACAATGTTATAAGCTATTTGTTTAAAAGTATTTTGTGACTGTTGCTCTGTAGAAAAAATATCTGTATTTAATTTATGGACATTTGTTGCATGCTCTTGTTCAGAGGATAATGGGATATAGGTATACACAAAGATAGGTCCGTCTTTTGTTTGATTGTCTTGATTATATTTAGACAATGCATTCAGGATCTGAGCCTGTCCTACAGATTTAGATTTATCAATATCCTTTAATACTTTATTAGCTGCTTGATTACGAACAATAGCTAATTCATTTTGTATGTATTGATTAATCTTAGGTTCAGTTAAAAATGCTTTCCATTGTTCTACATTATAAGCTGGAATTACTTCAGCTAATTCATATTGATCTAGATATAATCCATCTTTACCTAGTTCAATGAATGCCTCAAACATTTCTTGAAAAAGTTTATCATCTTCAGTTTGATCCCAACGTATGTTTGCCACAATTATCTCCTACCTTTTTAAATTTATTTATTGTTTTCATAAACTGTATCATAGCCGTATGTGCTGCAGAAAGATATTTCGGAGTTATGTACATCTCATCTTTTGGTTGTTCTAATATTTGATAAACGTATTTCTGATATTTCTTTGTACGTTGAATGATATTGAAAATAGCTTCTCCACCTAGACGAAGTGTATAAATCGCTTCTGCTGCAGTAGGTGTTTTTACTGGATTATCTAGGATATCAATTGCTAGTTTTTTAACTTGTTCAGGATTGTATTCGCTTAATGCAGCTAGATTATCTATAAGCTGACACACTGTGTATATGTTTTTACAAATGTCAAGTAGATCTAGAATTGTATAATAGAACTTTATTTCGATAAGTCTAGCGTGTTCTAGCTTAGTCATACATATCCTCCTAATATATCTGTTGTCTAACAGGTGAAGACAGCAGCCCAGTTCAGAAATCTAGGCTGAGACAGCAGCCTAGATTTCTGAACTGGGCTGCTGTATGAACCTGAAATGTTATGTTATCAAAAATGCACTTTGGTTTTAAACACAAAGCTATGAGTATAAAGTATGCTCATGAGTTTCCACAACAGATTAATGATTTAAAATATATTTAATTGCTGAATCTAAATCACAATGATACTGTAATTCTAATCTGCGAATACAAAAATTAGTATAGTCTGGTTGAATCATACGAGCATAAGATAATTGTCCTGCAAGTCTCTGTGTATCTATTATACTCCAAATCGTGCCGCCTGTAAAGTCTTTTAAAAAATTATTTATCATTGCTCGATTACGTTGCTTCTGTTTATGTCCTAGTGTAATGTTATTATCTTTATTTAACATTAAACCAAGATTCCAATTTCTACCTGCACTATTTCCATAGCGAGTTTTCTCATGTTTAATTTCAAAATTATTTTCTTGTAGGATTTGTGCAATGTTAGCTTCTACTTTATGCCAGTCAAATCCTAGTTTACAAGAAATTAAAATATCATCTGCATATCTAGTATAGATTAGATTATGAGCAGCACAATATCTTTGAATAGCATGATCAATTGGAATAAAACATAAGTTTGTTAAGGTTGGAGATAATGGAGTACCTTGTGGTAAACCATAATCTAGTGTTTCTAATGTAGCTACCTTAACCATTTCAGTTAAGAATTCTGTAGAATCCCATTTAGCAAAGTCTGTTAGTTTTTGTAGCTGAGTAACTATCCAGTCTTTCTTACAGTTTGTAAAGAAATCTTTGATATCAAGTTTAAGAAACCATTCACTGTGCCATTGTTGATGTACTTCTAATGCTTTCTTTATTGAACGTTTAGCTACATAAGCAAAGGCAGCGTTGTGTGTTTTAACTTTTAAATCTTGTTCAATAAATGTTTTTATATCTTTTAATAGATTCATTAGTTCTGCATCTGGTGCATTGATTTCTCTTAATCCTCCAGACTTTTTAGGAATATAAAATGTTTCATAATGGTCTATCATATTTGGTTGATAGATCTGTCTACATTTATCAATAAATTTTTGTACTGTAGTAGAGAATGGAAACTGTTCATATCGGAATGCTTGATTAACAATTTTTGTTTCTGTTGTAGGATAATCTGGTCCTAATCTAGGAGGTGCTATACCAAATAAAGTAGATTGCAAGTATGAATCGAAATCTGATATAGCAGTTATTGTAGTTAAGTAATACATTATTTACACTCCTTATTTAATTTTTAAAACAATCTGCATTTTGATTTTTGAAGACGCTTAGGTTCGCGTCGGATTCGGTTTACCTGTAGTTTCAGGTATAGGATTTACGGACTTCGGGTTGATCGCTGGAAGGATGTCACCGGTTCCTGGTGCGGCTTCTTGGTGTGTTTCATCCTATCCAGGTGTTAGTTCAGTTTTAAACTTGAACTTTAACTAAGTTAAAACCTAGTTAATCTTAACATTGTTTTAAAATTACATAGTATCTATAGCTATCTCTTTCGTGTCGATGAAGATAGCTTTATTTAATTTCTTGGTGAGACTAAAGTTAATGAAGTTACTAACTCCTGCTGCTACTACCATTCTTACAGTAGTAACCAGACTTAAGGTAGTTCCACAAGCACTCAGTGGTGTAGCTTCATTAGCTTCAGAATCAGAAAAGTTCATAGTTTTTAATAGAGTTTGTAATCCTTCATAACTTCCATCACTTGCATAATGCTGTGCGTCAGTTAATCTCATTCTGAAATCAAATATTCCATTAAGAAATAAATTGCCAAGATTAAATTGAACTATTTTCTTTCTGAGTTCAATTGAATCTACAGCTAAAAAGATATAACCTGATATCGTATCTCCTACAGTCCAGCCTTTATCATGTTTAACTACGATAAGATCTGGATTAATTGCTTTTAGATTTTCTTCAACAGCATCTACTTTAGGCATACCAATCTGACGTGCTAAGAACATTTGATTTGCAATGTTATGTGGTGCAACAGTATCAAAATCCCATAGATGAATCTGATTAATTCCAAGTCTAGTAAGATTCTCTGCTACTGTAGAACCTATAGCTCCACAGCCTATAATGTGTATAGCTGCATGGAGCTTATCTGGATTAAAGTATTCTTCATGTTTAGTAATATCCATAGAACTCTTTCTCCTTATCTGTTAACATATCTTCTGAAAAGAAACGTTGTTCATTATAGGCTTGCACTCTACTTCCACTATGATAGTTACCAAGTGTAGTTTGCTTTGGGGCTTTACTGATAGGATGAGAAATATATTTCTTTAATTGTTCTTCAGCCCAAGTCGTTTGAGAAATAGTCTCAATATCAACATCTGCGTTTTCATATAAGATGTTATTTGGATAATCATATATTCTGATGTAAATATCTCCACGTTTATTATGAATCATAAAGATATAGAAATCATTTTCAGTTAATGTCTGAAGAATATCAGAATACATTTGTTCATCTACTCCAGATGGGCTAGCTGTAAAATTCACATGGCTATGTCCTTGCATTCTTAAAGTATTAAATGTATCATCATCTAATTCTTGTAACCATTTAGTATATTCAGCTTCATCTGTAGTTGTAGTAGCTCCTGTTACTGTCTGAGGATATACAAAAATATCCTTAATATGAAAACCTTTTGCAGTTCTTTCGACTGTACCATGCCAACCTATTTCTGTAGGGCAAGCTTCAATTAAAGAGATAAGCTTTTGTTTTGCTGCAGTGCTAAATGTGATTTTACATTTAGCAGTCTTAGCTTTGATATTCAAGTATGGCATAAGGTTAATAGACGTATTAGAACTGCCACTAAATTTATTCTGAAGTAAATTAGTTCTTATTTTCTTCAGAATAGCGTCAATATTCTTTTCAGTTAATTTAATATGTTTCATAATTCATGATGCTCCTCTAAATATTCTTCTATAACTTTAGCAAAAGTATAATCAATACCTGTGTCTACATCTCTAAAACATTTAACATTAGATGTAATAGTATAGTTTAAGTCATTGATAAACTGATTCCAGACTGTGCTGTCCATTAAGTTAATATTTTGTGCTGCCACAATTGTTTGCATCAGAGCCAACATTAAATTACCAGAAGCCATTGCATCGATAATCAAACGATTGTTTGCTCCGAAACAGTTATAATACATGATGTGTGGCTGAACAATCATACCAGAAGGATGTTCATAATTCCGATCACAAGCGATACGCTTTGTATCTAATTGTAAATTTACTGCAGTCATTGTATAGATTTTAAATTTACATTTATTAAAGCACATATCGTAAACAATCTTACTGTTTTCACTTAAATTATCTTTTGCAAGTCTAGTTGTTACAAAATCAGTATCCCAATATTTTAATGGAGTAAGGAATCGTATACCAAGAGTATTTGTTTGACTAAAACTAAATTGTAATAGTTGTCCATCTTGTAAAACCTGAGAAAGCATATCCATGATTTCTGTAACTTGTGCTTCGTAATCTACATTTTTAGCTTGCATATTGCACATATAGATTTTACGATTGATGTCTTGTAGAAAATTCATCTGATTAGAATAATCATCTAAGAGTCTTTGTATAGTAGTTTCTGTTCTACTCTTATCCTTTAACAAACGATCATATTCTTGGCTATTAGATTTAGCTAACCATGCAACAAAATTATCATGTTGTCTAGTAGCCATTACAGTACCAAGTTTATCTGTGATGTAGTCTATTAAAGGTTGTACATCTACGTTGTCTGTATTAATTTGTTTTACTAGATTTGCAAGAATTTCTTTGGCTTCTGTAGTAGTGTTTAGATTTAAAATACCTGGAATAAGCGCAACAATTTTCATTATTAATCGTGTTAAGTGTCCAGCACTGGTCACAATCAGATAAGAATTGTTTGACGGATTATAATAAACTTTTAAAATTCTACGTTTAACTTGAAGTGCTGCAGTTAAACCTGCATGAAGTTTATCATCACCGATTCTAGATTGAATATATTGTACACTGTTAGTTATATTCTTAGTTAAGTTACAGATAATGATTCTGTTTCTAGATTCTGTATTATTAAAATGCATAAGACTTCTTTCAAATCGATCTGTAGAATCTGTAATTGTATATTGTGGAGCTGGATTGGTTCCTAAATAAATTACAGCATTCATTGCGAGGATAATAGGACGAGTTAAGTTTCCTGAAGTAGTTATGATGTTTGTATCATTTACAATAAGTTGTCGAACTTCTCTGTCAAGTTCGTCAGATAAAAATTTTGGATGTCCAGAAATTAGCTGTTCTGGAATAGAATAAAGATACATTGTATGTTCCTCCTTAAATAAAAGAGGGGAGATTACTCTCCCCAATATATGTTAAGCATTGTTTGCCTTAACAATAGCTGCAAGGAAACATTTCTCTGTGATTCCCATGTCGGATAAGCTGGAGTTCATCTGCTCTACATCAAGAGCTACGCCATCCAAGAGCACTGTGCAAGTAGCATAGTCAATGTCTTTAGCGTCTAAGATTTGTTTCGGAGTCATTGTTTCTTCTACAATGTCCGTAACTCTGTTTGTGTTTGTCATGATTTTAACTTGTACCATTTTAATTACTCCTTTAAATTAGATTAAGTAAGACACCCTTGAAGCCAAGGGTGTCTCATTAGTAGGTAGATTGTCTTACATTACCGTAATGCATTCGGTAACTTCACGAACGTGAGCATCATATTCTGCAACGGCAGCTTCGATACTACTTTCCAACTGAGCAAGATTATCAAACGCTTTGTAGTACGTTTCTGCTACGTACTCAACACGTTTGTCAGCAGGTACGTCTTCGATGTCAATTGTGACAGCGGCGTTTCCTGCTGCGTCTTCGGTGTTAAAGGTAATTCCAAAATTCTGGATTGATCCTTTAGCTCCAAGTCCTACAGCAAAGATAACTTCTCGGTCTTCGTTTAAGAGTTTCAATGCTTCAGGATTTGCTTTAGCCAGTTTCTTGATGGCTGAAGCTTTGATGTTTGATGTGACTGCTAAGATGTTTCCTACTACTGCGATGTTCATTTTAATACTATCCTTTCTTTAATAAAAATTTGTGAATGAATGAGATTAGTTTTTCGGTTTCGGTTTTCTTTTCTTACATCCCATACTTATCACCTCTGTTTAACAAATTTTATTGTAGCATCTTTTGGAATTCCATGAGCTTCTAAAGCATACTTTAAAAACTCAGGAACGAAGTCTTCCTCAGATGCGTCAATAACAACTACACGATTTTGTGGATCGTACATTAGCGTGACTTGTTTTGTCTTACGAGTTGTTTCTTGTTGGGTCCTATACAAATCTGCTAATGTTTTGATACAACATAGTAGTGTATTCTGAATGCTATCGATACTACCATATGCTTTTTCACTGTCGATATCATCCAGCATCTCACTAGCATATCGTTCAAGATCACTCAAATGTTCTTTGAGTTTTGACTTATCAAAATTCTGAGTGAGTAAGATTGTTCCAGTACACCAGGCAGTAAGAACTTCGTTGAATTCACGTTGATTCAAAGTTCCAAGTTTTAAAACCTGATTGATAGCAACATCTTTAATCTCTGAGATAAGATCTTGTTTACTAGCCATTGATAATCTCTCTTTCTGCCAAGTAGGTATTGGCTGGTTTATTTTTATATACTAAGTTTGCATAGGCGTTATTGTTTTTTGCTTTCCAACCGCCATTGTAAACATTAAGTATCATTCGCTCTTGTTCTTCTGAAGATAGCTCTGTAAAGTTTTCAACTGTATCTGTCAATGCATTTCTCCATTTGATTAGAGCATTACAACAAGCTCGGACGTTTGTTTCGATATCGAAATAGGCTCTTGTTTCTCCTGCGAAATCATGCCAGTATCTTAGATTAATCTGACAGATCCCTACATCATTAGTTTTTGAAACTGCAGTCGGAGTAAATCTAGATTCTGTATACATAATACCATAAAGTAAATCTTCAGGTATTTGATATTCATCTGCAATGCTTCGCACTACGTCCTGAAAATCTTCAGAACTATATGGAAAATCTTCTGGTAAATCGAGCTGATAATATGTAACAAACTTTGTTAATGGAACTTCAAGTCCTGAAGTAGTATCCGATATTGTAGATGAAGTTGGTAACTCATCTTGTTCTGTTGGTTTGTTAATTGCAAACAGAATGAATATAGCAATGAATGCTAGATTACTGATTAACAGAACTGTAAGTACAATTCTTGCGGTTGTTTCGTTGAACACGTTTACACCTCTTTATCCGTTTAATGAATCGATAGAAATCTACTACACACATTATAGCACAAGGGATAACAAAAGACAAGCTTAAACTTATGACTACAATGAGAACAAATTGTGACCAATTCATATTGTACTTTCCTTTCTACATTTAATGTCATTAAGTAGTAACCTGAGCTGGAAATTTAAGATGTTTTTTATTCCTTTAGGAATAAAAAACTTCCTTATGGATGAACGAAGTTCATCCCTAAAAAATTTTTCCGAGCGAAGCGAGGAAAAATTTTTTTGAAATTTGGCACTTTCACGTGGTAAAGCGGAAAAGTCCCGCCCTTATGGGGGCGGGATGTTATCCGCAATATTTGCATGGGGTCGGCTCTGTGTCTGGTACGATTTCGCCCCCGACATTATGCCAGATTATCCGATCGGCTCTCTTTGGCAATCCGCATTTCGGGCAAACCGTCCAGCCGTCTATAAATGGGATATCGTTCTCAAGGTAAAAGCGGATACTCTCAAGCAGTTGCCTTGCTTGCTTTATTTCGGTTAACCGTTGCTTGTGTCCGATAGTCTGGACGGCTCTTTGCTGTATCTCTCTGGTAACCGTCTGTTCGTTACTGTCGGCATAACCACCGAATTTTTCCCCAATGCGGGGGATATAGTCTGTGGCGGTGCTTTCGGTCTGGTCTAGCTTTGGCATGTCTAAGCCATAGGGGGCGCAATACGTGCGGAGTATATCCTTTTCCCGTTCGGTTAGGGGTTTGGCGTAGTTGTTCGCCGTTTCGATGGCTTGCCGTCGGTCTTGCTGATATTCCTTGATATTCTCTTGATTGAGATTATTCCAGACAGCATTCCACAAATGGAAAAAATCAAGGCGTGTCCGTTGTGCGTGGAATGTTTCGTTAATGTCGGCAACTGGTATGCTTAGCGTAACTGTAACGGCTTTTCCGCTTTGGTTGGCGGTGTTGATTAGCTGAACGGCTGGCGCAATGGCGATATATTGCGGTGTGTCTATGGTGACGGTAATATGTGCATTGTCTTTGAGTCTTGCGACCGTTTGCGCGGTCGCAAGGCTTACGGCTTTATCTTTAATCGTGATAGTCATAGCTTTTCATCCTTTCTTTTAATTTTCAGACATTAGCAAGTCTAGCAGTTCTTGTGACGCTGTGCGGTAGGTGTAGCGGGTGACGGTGTTGCCGTTGTCCGAAATCGTGAACGGAATTTTCATTAAGACAAACGGCACTTTATCTGTGATAACGTGGTTAAGCAGTTCGTTTGCGTTGGTATATGGTAGGTGTTTCTGTTCCTGAATGCCTGCGATGAAAAATTCCAGCTTTTCGAGATGGGTATAATACTCATTTGCATAGATGTTGAATTGTTCGCGCTGTGTGTCGTTTTCGACAATGATTTGAAAATGGTCTGGAATGATGACAAGGTTGTTATCCTTAGTCACTCTTTGCGTGGCTTGTACTAGTCGAATATCGATTAGTGTGACGGTGTTCTCACCTTCGTTTAGTTTGGTTTTGATGGTCTGGTTTTCATTGAAAAAGTTGTACATGGTTTTTACTTCCGCCTGCCTGTTGTGGGCTTGTCCCTTGTGGGATTGCCCTAAATTATAGTTGAAATCCCTTTCAACACTTATTATTTTACGCCTTTTTTGTAAATATTCATAGTTGTGAAATGTGACTTAACTATGAACAAAGCCCAATATTTCATAGAAAATTTACAATTTATAAGATGAAAATTTACAAGTCATAAAGTGGTACACCTTTTTTTTAATGTTGTCGCTTGCTGTTGTCGCTGTGGCTGTGGGCGGGATCTCTCTGTGGTCTGTGGTTGGGATTTTCCTATGGGTTAAAGTTTTCTACTAACGTATGTTGAAAACTTATCCTTCATGAACGGCGGGGGGTTTGGGGGGGAACGCCCAAATAATGATGTTTTTATTCCATCTGGAATAAAAACTTCCATCTGATACAAGCTTATTCATACCTCTAACTAATGACACCGCTTTCTCGCGTATAATAAGCAAGGCGTGACTTGGGAGAAGCTGCTTTGTCTTATCCCCCAAGTTACGGCGACGCATACGCCACGCGAGAAAAACAATTTGTCAATATGACCGTGGAATAAATACCAGTGCGCACACTGGTTTTTATGCCGCGAAAGCGTATTGACAAATTGTTAGGTGGCATGGTTTCTGAGGTACAAATTAATTCATAGCACAAACCAATGCTATTCCTTCCTGTGAGCTGGACGATACCGCGTCCGAAGCGTATCTCATTTGAATAAGTTTGTCGCGGTATCAGATGCTTCTCATATATCAAATTACTTCCGCGAACGAAACCTAAATCATTTGAATCGGATTGGCGCGCTGTCCAAAACTGACTCCGATTTTTCTTCATCGTGCCCATCACTTTCGGAACGAATAAGGCATCTCGTTATGGTTCTGAACACGTTAAATGTCTTTCATCGTTCAGCGGTTCAATTCGATTGCGACTCAAATCCACTGTCCGCTGGATTCTTTTTCGAGTGTTCGCATGATGATATAAAAAACGTATAAAAAATACGTTTTTGAACGTTTCGTCAAACTGCACAACAAATGCTTGTACATTGGGATATGAAATTTATATTCAAAATTTTCAAAACATGAACAATCCTTCACGTCAATTTATGAACAAATTATGAACAACATAATACTTCATGATTTCGAGAATTTCAATTTCTTGAAAATCAAAAATGAATACGTTTTTCATATCACTTTTATGCATGAAAAAATGTATAAATGTATAAACTTGTATAATATATACAATAAATATATAAAATATAGGATATAAAATTTATATAAAAAACTTACCCCCCTTTAGATAAGATATAAGAGTATAATCTGTCTCTTATACACATCTGACGCTGCCGACGATACTCCTTGTG
>OWIO01001123.1_pt1 | contig 21748 bp, 23 predicted proteins | sample 1733011 | NCBI WGS metagenome assembly OWIO01 (sample SAMN05065779, study PRJEB22554) | human gut metagenome | biome: ENVO:2100002; feature: ENVO:00000062; material: ENVO:00002003 | host: Homo sapiens | place: USA | reverse complement strand
ACAGATCCCATTTCCTCCCAGGTCACACCATAGGGAGCGCCGCCGGAAGTATAACCGGCAATAAAGAAAAAGGTATCATCCTGTTCGGGAAGAGGAATTTCTTTTGGCTTTTGCCGTCTGTGTCTTTTTGTTTTGCGCTGTTTCACCTTTGATGTGCTCATTGAGTCAGCAGATGGTTCTTTTTTCGTTTTGGGAAGCAAGTGCTGTGGCAAACCGGATTCTTGTAGTCGCTGGAGAATATGTGGACATTTTTTTTGGTATTCATTCAGCACTTCGCCATAAGGAATCCAGAATCCAAGCCCCTGAATACGACAGTATACTCGCTCAGCAATTTGAACAACTTCATTATCATCCGGTAGTTGCTTCTTTTCCTGCAGAAACCGATCGGTTTCCCGATACATCAAATCGGAGATACGGGCTTTTTGCTTCTGCTTTAGTTCCTTATATTTCTTATTTGGATTGTTCATTCGTTGTCGGTTCATACAGTTACCGTCTCCATTAACTATGAAACAGACTCATTCCAGCGCAGCCCTCGCCATCCGATGATATTCATCCAGTACGAAAGCAGGGCTTTCTATCTTCATTCTGCCGCACCAACCAAAGACCCAGCGGTAAAAAGTTGGGCTGGTACAAACCAATACTCTTGCTCTGAAATGATTGTCATCTACAGTTTCCGTCTCTACATCCAGACCAAAGTGATCTATCAGATGTTTCATCAGACTGTTTTCGCAAAGCAGCGATACTTCAACCGGTTCCTCCGTATCGTACATCCGAAAGACCTCACGCGAATAATTTGCCAGATTCAGGCTGTCTGGTGCCGATGTCGCTGCCTCATCAAGAATTTCCGGCTGTCTGCTGATCCGATCTACCCGGAAGGTATTTATTTGATTCCGGCCCTGGTTCAGGCCAAGAACATAGTAGAAGTCACCATCCCATATCAGCGCATAAGGACTGATAACATACGGTAACCCATCGTTTTTCAGAACCCTCTCTTTTTGAGTATTGTAATCCGTATAGTAGAATGAAATCCGTTTACCTTCGTTAATCGCATCATTGATTGCTTCGACAATGTAGTAGCTTTTTTCGTTGTCCGATTTAACACGTCCGGTCACATATAGATTGCGCTTGAGCTTTGCCGCATTGGCTTCACTGGTAAGCGCCATCAGTTTAGAAATCAGCACCTGGCTTTTGCCTACGGAGATAAACTTTGAAGACTGCACCGCATCAATCAGCAATTTCACTTCCGGCAGTTCAAACAGACGGTCATTCAGATAATATTTCTTTTCACGGGAACGAATCTCCATCACTTCAAGGCCACCGGCGTTCAGCAGTTCTATGTATTTAGGGATGGTTGTCCGATGCAATTTGATTTGATGATAGGTTTCCATCATATCAATCAGCTCTTTGGTGGAGACTGGATGATCTACATCGGAGTGACGGAGCAATATCTGGTACAGATATAAGACTCTTAGCTGGTGATCAGTTTCCATAAATATTTACATCCTTTGATTTTTAATTAAGTTCTGCCATAAGCTTCTCTCGATATGAGCAGTCCAGAACACATCGGTGAAACTCTAAAAAACGTCGGGAATCAAACAGCGCTTCTCCAAGTTTGTATAAGCTGCTTTCCTTAAATTTCAACGGCGTATCACCTTCAACATTAAAAATTGCCCATTGCAGTGCGGAGGATGCTGCATCCGATTGTAATGCTGGCGGGACGAGAGCTTCCGCCATTTGAGCAGCAACATGATTCCCGAACTGAGACTGAATCTGTTCTGCTGCACAATCCTCATATTCCGTTTCAAATGACAGGCCTGTATCTATTTTATCATAACTGTCTGGTGACTGCTTCTCCAATGTTATATAAATGTCGCCTTTTCCTGTCGTAATATCAATATGCTCAGAAAGTTCTAATTCAAATTCTACTTGATTGAGTTCTGACTGAAAAACAAACATCTGAACGATGCAGGCACTTATCGTTCCATCATCTTCCTCCGATGATAAAAAAGACAATGGATTGTACTCAACACATTCCCATATAGCTGGGTTCTTTTGTGTGAGTGTCAATAAACTGTTTAATAGGTAATTCTGTTCTTCATCAATAAAATCTGGTTTATTTAACATTAGGTTGCGCCTCCTATCTTTTTAATTCAATACTTACGTTGCCTTCTGAATCTATAACGAGATGCATAGGGCGGATATATTTATCATAGAACTGACGTTTTTCAGCTTCGGTCATGGTAAGTCGGGTAATGCGCAGAGCTTCTGCAAACATATCGTTTACATTTAAGTGAATCGAATGATCCAAATACCGGTACATTTCTTTGAACAAAGCACTCATTTTTATACCATCTGCATTCCCTGAATAAAAATCATCAATATAGCAATAAAAAATACCTGATTCTGCAAGGGCTTGTTTCATTGCATGGCTGCATTTTTCTCTTTCTACCATAACGAGAAAGCGGGCTTCTGGAAGTGAAGAAATCAATCCCCAGTAATCGGAATCGCTGGATACAATAATAAAGGAATCTACATGATTTTGATAGTGTTCCTGACAGGCCCTTGCCGTCAATTTAATGTCAACCAGAGATTTGTTTTGCTTCACACGTTCTGTCAAAATATGCTCTACAGAAATCTTTGTAAAGTTATCCAAAATCCTCCAGGCCGATGCTGTATGTATATCGTCGAACAAAAGGATTCTCGATATTTTTGCCGTATTCCTATAATCTAAGCCTTTCAGGGTAGCACACAGTTTATATGGATCGGAGTTTTCACAATCAACAACGATAACTGCTTGTGTACTGTCACCAATAAACTCCTGAATACTTCCTTTTACATAAGTGCTTACATCTGAAACCCGGTTGTACTCGGTAAACGTGTCTCCATGCCATCGATACAAAAGAGTGACAAATTTCTTGTCATTATACAAGATATTTCCCTCATTTGACGGATTCCAGTTCATATACATCTGGTAAGGATAATCTTGTTTGTGCTGATAGTAGAGCGTTGCGGCGTTTTTCGTACCTGTTTCGGTAAAGCCATCTGGCATAATAAACAGATCCTGGATATATTTCCAGTTAAGCCATAGCGGGAAGAAGGGCTTGCAGTTATTGATTCTATTTGAAATAATGCGGTTAAGCTCGATAATGTGCTGAAACAGCTTCGTACTTGATTTTTTGACGAAGTAAATCCCCTCTGACTCCAAATAGCGCATACTTTCCGCCGGGACGTATTCCGGCATCGATAGAATGGATAGATATTCTGTCTTCATTTTCCGGTTGATTGTCCGATAGTTTCTCTGTATGCTCGTCCGGATAATGGATAGATGGCGAATAATTCTGGTACTCTTTTCGTTGTCCATCTGAGCAAACACTTCTTGTTCCGGTGGCTCATGTATATTCTCAAAGATTCGCTTCGGCACCCCTATCAGATAAGCAATTTTTGAAACAAGTTCATGGGTGCTGTCCTGGTAAATCTTTTTTTCATTTGAATCTGAAGAAATAGCAATGTCCATGTGAAAACTCCTCGTATTGCGGTTTTATCTATATCCATTATAGCAAAAAAAGTTTAACTGGCGTAGATTTATTGATACCTTTCCGGGCAGTAGAAAATAAGCAAATCCATTTGATGGGAATCTCCGTCTGAATCATCTGAAGTTCTTAAATCGCAGGATACATAAAAGTCATCAAACATAAACGCAGTTATGTTCCTCTCAAGCAATCGAATTTCTTCTGTCTCGAAGTTAATTACCCCCATACCGAAAGGGTCATCATTCCAGCACTCTTCAAGAGTCTGATTTAGACATTCTGTACAAAGAAAATCAGCCGCTTCGTCTATGTTCAATTCTTTATCATTTTCAAAATATATGGTAGCGTTAGCATAACCTCGGTCATGATTGGGTGTAATGTAGGCAGTAAAGCCATTTTCTCCCGTATTTTGCATACTGGTAGTCGAAAAGCCCGCTGGCTCTTCAATCAAATTTCCATAATCATCATAGCGGTTAATTTCAATCGGGACAAACTCAAATGTATTCAGACTGATAATACCAAGATTGGTTTGACCTTCGTAAAAAGGGAGCAGAGATTGTTCAGGAGTTCCGCACAGATAACATTTTTCAGGTGCGGTATTTGAAATATACAGTCCTTCCTCTGTTTCGGAAATCGCTTCCATTTGCATATCTTGATCTCCGCCAGAGTCATGGCATCCAACTGCGCATAGACAAATAAATGCCACAAGGATACCCATTCCGAACTTATTACGTTTTATCCTTGTCATTTGCTTCCTCCCTCGTATCTGAACATATCATATGATAATTTAATAATATCCAATACAATCAGACAGGTCAATCGAAATATATAGTCATACCAGATATAATTTACCGCCTTGTGGGATACAATCGTATAAAAAGGTGGTCGCTATGTTTGAAGATTTGTTTTATCAGCGTTTAATAAAATTACGAACAGAAAAAGGTGTCTCTGCCAGGGATATGAGTCTTTCCATTGGCCAGAGTCCCGGATATATCAATTCATTGGAAAATAGAAATGGTTTTCCATCAATGCAGGTGTTTTTCTATATCTGTGAGTATCTCGGCGTCACTCCAGCCGAATTTTTTGATGACGGCAGCGATCACCCTGTTGAGTATAAAGAAGTGTTGGACGAGATAAAATTGTTAAGCCATGAGAATCTAAAGAATGTGATGGCAATCGTCAAAGCTCTAAATCACAATCAAACATGAGCAGCGCCAGTCAGGGAAACCCCGGCTGGCGCTTTTCCATAGCTACAGTAACTCATTTAGTAGATTCATACACTTCACCTTTTGCTGAAGGTTGGCGCTTCCGTAGACATTCAAGGTAAAGGAAACATTTTTATGCCCCAGAATCTCAGAGAGCGATTTAATGTCAAATTCTGGTATTTCGATTGCCCGTACCGCAAATGTATGGCGGATCTCATGAAATTTTACTTTTTGTAGCCCGTTTCTTTTGAGAAATCGCGCAAAAAATTGCCGGTATGTACGTGGTTCAGTCGGTTTTGTCTTTCCGGTCAAAAAATAGTGATTCGGATTTTCTGTGTAAAACTTCTTGATAATGTTCATAAGGAGCGACGGAACAGGAATTGTCCTGGCCGATGTCTTTGTCTTAGGCGGCCCTATATGAAGATAGGATGACTGTTTCCGCTTATCATAAATGCGCTGCACAGTCTTATTGATGTTAATTGTCTTATCTGTGAGGGAAATGTCCTTCATTTGAAGTCCACAAAGCTCGCCGATCCGAACCCCAGTAAACAGTGCAATTAGAATACCCGCCGTTTTTCTGTTCAAATCCATGTAGATGCACTGAATAAGGGTTTGTTCCTGATCTTTGGACAGTGAATTGACTTTTTTGACTCCAAGTTCTTTGGGGTATTCGATGAGATCCCAATTCAACAATGGAATAGCCCGCTCCTTATAAGCATACTCCATTGCAAGTCTGAGTACAAGAATAACATCACGGATCGTCTTTACAGTCAATCCGCCTGTATTGTCCAACCGGCCGGAATTATGGAGATAAGTAATATAGCTCTGAATATCCGCCTCAGTGATACTGCCAATCTTACGTTTACCGAAATATGGAATAAGATGATTTTCGGCAATTAGAGTAAAGCTGGCATGGGTTGACGGTGTGATCATTGGTTTCTTTTGATTTAACCAAGTGTTCAGCAACGTCTTAAATTGTGTATTTTTAGTCATGTTGACCACCTCCACAAACATTATCATGTGGAGATGCAAACAAGGCATTACCATCCTCAAGTAACGGTCTCGAAAAGTATCCGAAGCTGCGGTTTCCAGGGTTTGATGAGCCATACAGAGTAGTGACATTAGGTGAAATATCTTCTATGATCAAAAGGTCTGATCCACAGTCCAATGCTCCGGTTATGATGCTTAGTGCCGGGAATGGATTTATTATGCAGTCTGACAAATACTCCAGAGACAATGCTGGTCAAAGCCTAAAGAAATATATTCTTTTGAAAAAAGGTGAGCTGGCATACAATCACGGTGCTTCAAAGGCTAAACAATTCGGTTGCTGCTATGAATTGCAAGAGGAAGAAGCTAGAATACCATACGTCTATCACTGCTTCAAAGTTTGTGATACCGAATATACGCCTTATGTTGCTTTGGAGTTAAACAATCCAAAGATGGATAAACAATTAAAACGACTTGTTTCATCTAGCGTGCGGATGGATGGACTTCTCAATATATCTTATGAGGAATATATGAGTGTCCAGGTGTACCTACCAGCTTACTCAGAACAAAAGCGAATTGCAGATTTTATTGAAAAATTGGATGAAAGAATCGCAAAGCAGGAGCAACTTATTGAAGCTCTCAAGAAGTATAAAAGAGGACTACTTCATGAGATATTGTGTGAAAAGATTAAAGTTACGAAATCAGTATGGAATGTTCATAAAATTGGCGATTATCTAAACTCAAAAAACATAAAACAACTTCCAACTCCCGATGCTCCACTTATGGCTTTCACAGCAACAGGAGGGGTATGTGATAAAGGAGAGCGTTATGATCGAGGCTTTCTTGTAAAAGATGCAAGCACAAAATTGTATAAGCGTACTGATCTTAATGATTTTATATATAGCTCAAACAATCTGGATGTAGGCTCTATTGGACTTAATTTGTACGGATCTGCGGTTATTTCTGATGTATATGAGATTTTCTCGATTTCCGGTGCTGATCCGTGGTTTATAAGTGAAGCAATTCAACAGAAATCTGTGCTTCATCAAATACTAAAATATCGTCAAGGTTGTCTCTACGGACAGTATCGAATATATGCAGAAGATTTTCTGGAGGTTTCAATTCGAGTACCTCCCCTTGAAACCCAAAAACAAATTGGTACAATTTTCTCAAGAATAGAATACAAAATAAAAAGTGAGCAGGCACTACTGGACAATCTTGAACGCGCAAAAACATTTTTCTTGCAGCAACTCTTTATATGAAGAGTTGTTGCAGGAAAGCTTTCCTCTGATCGACAAGAAAAGAGAGCATTTTTTCATGATTAGAGATTTGTAAATCAATGTTCAGAAGAAATGACGCTATTTTCGATTGAATTTCTTTATCTGGGACAGTGCATTTGAGTTTTAGTAGCTTATTTACAGCAAGGCCGGGTTGTGCTCCTTGATCTGAATATTGACCGAGTTTCATGAAGTAAAGTAAAAACAATAAAAACTTAGTGTCGTTCTCATCATTTGCCTGAACGGCAATAGCGTGTTCAGACAAATAGTTCTTGCCCTGAATAAGCCGAACATTCCCGCATAATGCGCCCTGTCTTCCTACTACAACATATTCACCTTCATGACTATAATGGTCACAATACCCTCGTATACCATTTCCACCATACACAGCATACTCTCCAGTTTCGGTAATGAGTGATGCTGATATGTTTCGCCCGCTTCTGAACTCACAACACAAATCAGCAAGTGTCTTCTCTGTCCATGTGGCTTCAGCAGCAAACTTGTTACATTTGCCGGAAAAGATGTAGGTAATGACACCTCTTTTATACTTCTTGAGGGAATCAACGAGCTGTCGTTGTATGCCTATCCTTTCTTCAAGCGTACTAATGAAAGCGGAGATTTTATGCTGCTCTTGTAGAGAAGGAATATAGAGCCTGATAGAACGGATTTGTGGGTATTTAAGGTTCCATGTATCAGAGGTCAATCCCTGGGAGTTTTTTCTGAACTCATTTATTAAATTAGGAGTCTTGAACAGCGCAGCAAAGTAACGATTATCAATCTCTTTGTTGGGCATTAGTACGGTGTATGCAGGGCTGACGATCCCATCATAGTCGGAAACACCATTTGCTCCTTGCCACATACGCATAGAGTTATATACCATATCCCCTTTGCAAACAACCTTGTAATTGCTTTTGTCTTCGCTCGAATTATCTTTTCCCTCAATCTCAGAACGAGGCATTACTCCATCGTTTAATGTAACAGACAAAAGCTCCATATCGTCAGCTCCTCGTTGACTACGCTCTGAGTAAATATCACCTATTCGACATTCTATGTACGGCTCATCAAACCCTGGAAACCGCAGCTTCGGATACTTTTCGAGACCGTTACTTGAGGATACATTTGCCATAATTATTTGCCCTCCACATCAAATGGAAAATCCAGCCCCAACTCATCGAAATACGGCTTCAATTCCGCATCAATATCTTTCATTTCACGCTGGAGTTTGCGAATTTCTGCAGCCACTTCATTTAGATCTATTTCTTCTTCCGGCTCAAAAGTGTCAACATAGCGGGGAATGTTGAGGTTAAATCCGTTATCTTCAATCTCCTGCATTGTTGCCACATGAGCATACTTATCGATATCCTCGCGGCGCTGATATGCGTCCACAATTTTATCAATATCACATTGCCGAAGGATATTCTGATTTTTCCCGGCTTCGAAGTCCTTAGAAGCGTCAATAAACAAAATGTTATTTGCGTTACCGTTACGTTCTCTTTTTAGGACGAGAACGCAGACAGGAATGCCTGTACCAAAAAAGAGGTTTGCCGGAAGACCAATAACGGCATCCAACACATTCAGCTTTTGGATAAGATGTTTACGAATCACCTCTTCTGCAGCACCACGGAATAGAACACCATGAGGAAGGAGGACAACAGCACGTCCGTCTTCATCCATGTGATAGACCATATGCTGTACAAAAGCAAAGTCCGCCTTACTCTTTGGGGCAAGTTTACCATATTCGTTGAATCGAGGATCTTCCATAAACTTCATATCAGCAGACCATTTCGCTGAATACGGTGGATTGGCTACCTGAACGCGGAATTTCTTCTCACCAAAATAGTCATGTTCTAAGGTATCTCCATTATAGATGTTGAAATTACGGTATGGAATACCACGCAGAATCATGTTCATTCTAGCGAGATTATATGTAGTCGATGTAAGCTCCTGCCCGTAATAGTTTCTGACATTTGCGTAATTTTTTAAACGCAGCAACAAAGAGCCAGAACCGCAAGTCGGATCAGCTGCGTCCTTTACATCCGTCAATCCAAGGCAGGCAATACGACAAAGCAACTCAGCAGGCCCCGAAGGTGTATAAAACTCACCGGCTTTTTTACCAGCAGTTGCGGCAAACTGTCCAATCAGATACTCGTAGGCATTACCCAGCACATCAATTTTTGTGTCCTCCACTCCGAAATTGATTTCATCGAGAGAAGATATAATTTTTGACATAACGGCACTACGGTCTTTAACTGTATGTCCGAGCTTCGTGGAATCAAGCTGCATATCAGAGAACAAGCCGTCAAAGTCTTCCTGAGAGTCATTACCGATGGTAGATTCCATCAGCGAGTTGATTGCCTTCTGTAAAAACTCAATGTCAAAGGAGCGGTTCTCCACCATTTTAACCATCTTGCGGAAAAGAAATTGCGGCTCAATCACATAGCCGAGGTCGCGCAGAGCTTCCTCTACGACAGCTTCCTTGTACTCAGGGTCAGCCCATGCCTCTTCATAGCTGATTCCATCATCTTTTAAAAGGTTGACCATGTACTTCTCGGTTTTGTCCGAAAGGTAATAGTAGAAAATCATGCCTAAGATGTAATTCTTGAACTCGTAGGCTTCCATATTGCCACGAAGGGCGTTTGCCATTGCCCAGAGCTTGTTGCAAAGCTCTTTTTGATGAGCCTGAATAGAATTGTCCATTTCACATTCTCCTTATTGGTATTTCTCTGCGTGTTTCCTGATAAACTCTACGATACGGTTGACCAGTGAACGCTTCTTCAAGAGCGGCATCGGTTTTGTAAGCCGGTCGCGGATATTCCCGGCATCCATCGTGCCGGAAAACTCATATTCTGAGATGAAATCAGTGAGCATCTTAGAGTCGATGTCCTCTTGTTGTGCAAAGGCTTCAATCTCTTTTTGCTTTTCTGCGTTCTCGAAATCATTGTAGGCAGCGTCAATTTCATCGGCGCTGTTAAGCCCTGCGACAACCGTATCCAAGAAGGATTGCAGGATTTCAACCTTTTTAAGCAACTGTGGGTTGTCCGTCCTACCAAGTTCATCTTTGATATGTTTGATGTCATAGTCCTTTTGCTTCGCATCATCAAAGTGGATATTGCGGATAAGGTTCATAATGTAGGCAACATTGATTCGGTCGCTCTCCATAAGCTCAATACAGAAGTCCACATCATTCAGAACAGATACAACTTCACGGTCTGTTTTTTGTTTTGAGTAGAGCAACATATATTTGCTCTTATAGTCCTGATACTCCTGCTCAGACATCGTGAGTGCATTCTGGTCAAAGCTGAACTCAATAAAGGTATGCAGCGATTGCAAATACTTTGTTAGTTCGCGGAAAGTGACAACGAAGAGCTTTTGATCTTCTTCACTCTGCATGGTGTCTACAGCTGCAGGAGTATCGGCGATCTCTTTCAGTTTAATGACCATTTCGTTAAATTTCTCGACGAAGAAGTTATAGTCCGGAACAATAATACCGGAGGTGTCCTGCGTCTTTGAGAACAGGGTAAGTGCATCATCCGTCTGCTTTTTAAGGTTGCGATAGCAGATAACAATGCCGAAGGGTTTCGTCTCTTTCTCCACACGATTTGTGCGGGAGTAGGCTTGCAACAGATCATGATATTTCAAATCTTTATCCACATAGAGGACTGAAAGAGTTTTGCTGTCAAAGCCGGTGAGGAACATATTGACCACAAGCAAGATGTCCAACGGTTTCGTCTTCTTACCTTTTACACGGTCGGAAATATCCTTATGGTAAGCTGCGAAAGTGTCTGTAGAAAAGTTGGTGCTGTATATCTCATTATAGTCTTTGATGATCCGTTCCAAAGCGTCACGGCTGTGCTCGTCCTTGCCTTCCGCATCTTCATTCTGCCCATAAGAGAAGATCCCGGAAATGTTTAAGTCATGCTTTATGCTTTTAAAAATGTCGTAGTACTTGACCAGCGCCTCAATCGACGAAACAGCAAAGATTGCGGTGTACTGTCGGTTTCGCGTCTTTGCCTTATGGTTCTGGATGATATGATTGGCAATCAGAGACATACGCTCTTCGGACATATAAAGCTCGTTGACATCAATGGCATCTGCCAGAGTAGGATCATCCCAGTCGAAATCACCCTCCATCGTCTTTATGTACTCCACATGGAATCCGAGGACATTGTTGTCAAAGATAGCGTCTTTGATCAAGTAGTTGTGGACACACTCCCCGAACAGCATTTCTGTGGTTTGCGTGATTTTTCCTTCGACTTTTCCGTTGACTTCAAAACGTGGCGTTCCTGTAAATCCAAAGAATTGAGCCTTCTGGAAATGTCGCACAATATCCTTGTGCATATCCCCAAACTGACTTCTGTGGCACTCGTCGATGATGAAAACTACTTTTTCATTCTTGTACGCATCCATAATCTTTGCGTACTGTGGACGCTTGACGGCATTTGCCATCTTTTGCATGGTGGTTACAATAAGCTGCCGGTTTTTGTCCTGCATTTGCTTCACAAGAACATCAGTGCGGTCAGTTGTATCCACTGATCCATTTTCAAACTTATTGAATTCCTCCGTAGTTTGAGAATCCAAGTCCTTACGGTCAACGAGGAAGATGACTTTCTTAATATTGGGATTGGCTGCAAGGATCTGCGCCGTCTTGAAGGAAGTCAACGTCTTTCCAGCACCGGTTGTATGCCAGACATAGGCGTTGCGATTGGTCAGTGTTGCTTGTCGGACAAGTGCTTCAACAGCATACACCTGATAGGGGCGCATAACCATAAGTAGCTTATCCGTATCGTTCAGAATCATATAACGCGACAGCATCTTGATGATGTGATCACGGGCAAGGAAGACAATCGAAAAGTCCTTCAGGTTGGTAAGTCGTACATTATCAAAGTCCGTCCAGAAAAAAGCAAGACTATGAAGCATCTCGCGGTCAGAGTTTGCAAAATACTTCGTGTCTACTCCATTGGAGACAATGAAAATCTGGATAAAATGATAAAGACCATTGTATGAATGCTTCTTATAGCGCATCACCTGATTAACCGCTTCTCGGATGTCAATGCCTCTTCGCTTCAGTTCTACTTGAATCAGTGGAAGTCCGTTGACAAGAAGAGTTACATCGTAGCGATTAACATACTTCCCGACGACGGTGGTCTGATGTGTCACCTGAAAAATATTCTTTGTGTGATCATTGGAAAAGAAGGCGAGATAAACCTTCGTTCCATCCTCTCTTTCCAATACGAATTTATCCCTGAGTATCTTCGCACTCTGAAAAACTGATTTTCCGAGCATCAGGTTAAGAATGCGTTCCCACTCTTTATCAGTAAGTGGTTTATCGAGCTTATCAGCATTAAACGCCTCAAACTGCACTTTAAAATTCTCGAGCAACGTATCATAGTCAGGAATAGAAACGGTACTATATCCCTGCTTATTCAGTTGATCAATAAATTGCAGTTCAAGCTCTGCTTCACTTTGGTATCCCATATCTTCATCTCCATTACTTGAGGATCATTTTAATTTGGTATAATTTATAGATCGCCCTATTAAGTCCTATGTTCCCAATGGTGCTTATTCATCATTAGTAAATTCCATTATTTCCTCAACAGAGCAGTTAAGAGCTTTACAGATTTTCTCTAAAACTTCTGTCGTCACGTTCTCTCCATGACTTAACTTATAAACTGTATAATGACTGATGCCTGCTTCTCTCTCTAAATCGCTCTTTTTCATGTCTTTGTCAATCAAGAGTTTCCACAGTCTTTTGTAACTTACGGCCATTGTAGTACCTCTCGTTCCAATTCAAATCGCAGATTATCAAGATCATACATTCTATTTTATCAGAGAAAATTCGGTTTCTCAAGTGGTTTGTTTGCGTTCGATAACAAGGTCAGAATAACACAATCGTAGGATTGCACAAATTGGCGAGCAGGGCCTTTGTATATACAAAGGCAAATACCGGTGCAGCTTTCCAGGCTACATCGGTATTTTTCTCGTTGGGGGAATCCCCAATCCCCTTGAAGATCCGTATCTGGCGATACGGGGCTGCGCATTCGTCCCGAACGCTTTCCGCTGCGCGTTCCATCGAAAATACGGTATGACGATCATGAGCTTAATCAAAATCTGTTTCTGACTCATTGGCGAGTTCATAGATTTGTCCGTCTATGTCGAGAATGCAGTCAATATCAATCCGCGTCTTATCCATCAGAATCACTTGCTTTTGGTAATCATCTATTTTCTTAATCTGTCCGGAAATCGTGTGGTAGGAACCACCAGCTTTTCTCTGATCCGGAACAAAGTAAGTAATTGTAAGCGCTGGCTTTTCTCCGGGATAATCACAGGCTGTCCGCAGCTTATAATCCAACTCTGCTTTTTCCGACTCAGAAAATTCCGGCTTGCGATCCGTCAGCCGTGCAGTTTCCTTTATCACCTCTCCATATCCGGTCAGCGCAGCGAATGGAGAAAACTGAGCTGCCCGGTCTATCATCGACATCCTGGGGTGCCGTGTGGAAACGTGATGAGGATGATTGATAATGTCATCGTATTCTTTATTCACAATGCAAGCGCCTCCTCGATGATGGACTGTCAAAAGCATACAGCTTTGACCACCAGTAAAATTACAAGAATCCATATAAGTACAACAGGAATTGCAAAATACCATTTCTTTGGCTTTCCTTCCGTCCATAGCTGATTGGACGAAGAAACACATCTCATCCATACATTGTGTGGAATCAATTTAATCGTCAAAAAAATCAAAGCCGGAAGCAGAATTACATCATCCAGATAACCAAGAATAGGAATAAAATCCGGGATAAAGTCTATGGGAGACAAGGCATAGGCCACAGTAACAGCTGCCATTACCTTAGCAGCAAAAGGTGTTTCACGATCCTTTAATGCAAGGAAAACTGCCGGAATCTCTCTCTTTAATTTTCTGGCACTATCTTTTAGATTCACGCTTTATGACCTCCAATCTGCTGATTACGGTCTTTTGCCGTCGCCCCTTCCTGCAAATTCATTCCCTTCAGGATTGCATTCTTGCCAAATTTTTTCTTGATTTCCAGCATGGCCTGTTGCATTTTCCGCTCCTTCTCCAGTTCCTCATTTTCCTTTTCCTGCAGGTTTTGACGAGCAGAATAGTCTGTAAATAAATCTAGCTGCTCGAAGCTATTTTCACTTTGCGCCTGTGCTTCGGCCTCAGTGATAACATGAGTAGCAGCCATGTTAATCCTGCGTACCAGAAGATCTTTATCTACAATCCGATCAAACAGATCCATCACAGCCTGGGTAATCAGACGGGTGGAAGAAGTATATTTTTTCAGATTGGCAGTACCGTGGGCGTGCTTTGGAATGCTTCGTCCATACCGGTCTGTCTTGATTTCTCCATGATATTTCTTTCGCCGCACCGGGTCTTTCAGATTGTCAATATCATACCCGACTGTCAAAACAATTTGATTTGTCACAAGTCCTTTATCCACCAAATCAAGAACCAGCAGGTCGGTCATTTCCCGAACTACAAGTTTTGCTTTTTCAAACGGATACGGACATTGTAGCACCTGACCGGAGCCGACACTGTTGCTTTCCGGTTTGTAGGCTTTAATATCTGCAATCGTACAAGGCTCCCAGCCCCAAGCATGGTCAATCAGCAATTCCGCATTGATGCCGAAAAGCTGATACAAAAGTTCCTCATTATAGTAGTCACCCGGTTTACCTTCCGAGCAGCGGGCTATATCACCCATCGTATAAAGGCCATGTTCTTCCAGCTTTTTTGCGTACCCTTTTCCTACCCGCCAGAAATCAGTCAATGGGCGATGTGACCACAGGGAACGCCGGTAAGACATTTCGTCCAGTTCAGCAATCCGGACACCATTCTGATCCGGTGAAATATGTTTCGCCTCTATATCCATCGCAACTTTACAGAGATACAGGTTCGTGCCAATTCCGGCTGTCGCAGTAATTCCAGTAGTGTCCAAAACATCAAGAATCATTTTCATTGCCAGTTCGCGGGCTGTCAGCTGATACGTTCTTAAGTAACTGGTTGCGTCAATAAAGACTTCATCAATCGAATAAACATGAATATCTTCCGGTGCAATATATTTGAGATATACCTCATAAATCCTGGCACTGATTTTCATATAATGTGCCATCTGCGGCGGTGCCACCACATAGTCTACAGCTAAAGCGGGATTTGCTTTCAGTTCTCCATCCTGAACTGAAGAACCTGTCAGTTTCCGTCCCGGTGCTTTTTGCTGTCGTATGAAGTTGACCTCTTTGACCTTTTGCACGACTTCAAACAGTCTGGGTCTTCCGGGAATCCCATAGGATTTTAAAGCCGGAGATACCGCAAGGCAGATAGTCTTTTCCGTCCTGCTGGCGTCTGCAACCACCAGATTGGTTGTCATCGGATCAAGTCCACGCTCCATACACTCAACGGAAGCGTAGAACGATTTCAAATCTATGGCAATATACGTTTTATCTGACATTGTTCAACGCCTCCTTCTTGTCAAAATTCAAATAAGCACGGCAACAAGACCGTAGATATTTTTCCGAACGCTCAATTTTCCGATTCCTCTATAATGCCATAGTCAATCAGTACGTTCGTCTCTGCATGAGGCGGGTAAACGATCCCCGCCATTTCATAGCCATATCGCTTCACTTTTCGGAAGTCTTTTATAGGTTCCGGCGCATAGGCAGATGTTTCACATCCGGCATATTCAGCGTCACCAGCCAAATCATCAGCCACATCCTTTATCAATGTGTCCTCTACGTCCTCAATCGTGCTGCCATACTCGACAGCAACCAATTCATGCTTTTTCACTTCTTTGTCCAAGTCGCCAAAAGAACGATACAGTTTGTACTTCATGACAATAGCCTCCTTTGTCTTAAATAGTTTCAAGATACTTGCTGATTTTCAACTTTAATTCAGCCAGGTATTCTTCAAAATATACACTGATCGCCACCGGATACACCTCGTCCAGTGCTTCTAAAATCTCTTTGACCCGCTCATTTTTGATCCTACAGAATTGCCTCATCGGCTCAAGGTAGAATGGGTATACTGCCGGTATCTGGGGAACGCCAAGATGCTTTGCAACCACTTCAGCACCACGTCTTACAGAAGATGAAAACTCATCCTGTTTGAATGCGTACAGCAGCATTTTCAAGAAATGGATCAGCAAGGTATCCTGCTTTTTTAATAATGCCTCTGTTAAATCACTAAGGCGAAAGCAATCCGTAAAATCAAAGCTAACAATATTTCCATCCGACGTTGCCGACATCTGCACCGCATCAATTTGCTCGAACATGACCGCCAAAGCATAGTGACAGGCATACTCTAAAGCCATATTGATAGAATTTTGCAGGTCTTCCGTTGTGAACGGATGCAGTCCTTCCAAGTAAGTGATTCCAACAACATAAGGAGTCTTAAACGGCCAGCTTTCCTTACGGCCACTCTTTTTTATCAAGAACGCCTGCGGAACCGGAATTTGCATTTCCTGCGCGAGCCGGGAATATACGAATTCACAGCAGGCCGAACATGGCTGTTCCTGCTTTATGAGAAGAGGTGTCAGACTTTCTTTTACTGGAGTTGCCAAAAGCAGTTGCCCGGAAAATCCCTCATGGTTAAATGACTGATAGAGATAATCCCTGCTGTCCACAAAAAATTCATTGTCCAAACCAGTCACCTTCCTTGTTGAGATGTTATTCTGCTGGCGTTGATCATCTGCTTATCAAAATTATAGCAGATCCAATCAAAAAAAACAGTCCAAACCTACTCGAAAGCAGTCAAACCCATTTTCATATACATAAATATATCCATCCCAAACACCGCGGATCGGAATACAGATAAATTCACGCAATTCGTTCTTTAGCACTATTTCATGTTCTTTATCTTCTGTATTACACAGAAGATGACCGATATACTAAAGAGGAACGAGAAATAGTTCTAAAGGAGGAGGTGACGAGATGGACGCACAAGCTGTTGGACAACGGATCAAAGCTGCCCGTGAGGCAAAGGGACTAACACAGGAAGGACTGGCAGCGTTGGTCGATCTCAGCCCCACTCATGTGAGCGTAATAGAACGTGGTCTTAAGATTCCCAATCTGGATTCTTTTGTAGCCATCGCAAACGCACTGGGCGTTTCCGCAGATTCACTGCTGATTGATGTAGTTGACCATGCCACGGAGAGCGCAGCCTGTGAGCTATCCAATCGGATTTCTCATCTGCCGCATCGGGAGAGAATGAAGATCCTGAATGCATTCCGCATTCTGACAGAAGAATAAGAAATATCAGGGGAGCCGTAAAGGCTCTCTTTCTTTTTATAGAATTTTTATAATTTCGACAAAAGATGCCATCCACCGACAGTCATTTTATGTTAAAGTAGTTCTAAAGAACAAGTACAAACTCTAACGGAGGATGAAATTATGAATTTCCAAAAGATTCTGAAACAAGTTGCCACCGAAAATAATACGACACCAGAAGATGTTTACCGTGAGATGCAGATAGCTCTTGCAGATGCGTACAGCCACAAGGATGACACACAGGAGTCTCAGGCACTATGGAAGGAAATGGGCTTTGATAAAAGATGCCCCTCACCAGAGCAATTCATCAAAAAGTCGGCTCAAAAATTGCGTGGTGATCTCGGAATGTCTATCTGGAGGAGGCGATCATGAAGAAAGTGTGTTTTGTAGCGGATCGCTTTTTCTGGGAAGAGGAAATGGGCGATTTGCTATATCAGGAAATCAATAAAATTTCAAATGAGGATCGCGTCGTTGAATTCTATTTTCATACTTGCCACGAGATTTTTGCACAAAAGGCAGTCGCCTGTATCCAGAAATTGCGTAGAGAGCGACCGGAAAAACATCTGTCAATAATAGCCATTATCGATCCCTTGAGGTGGGGAGAGGATAAGTTTAATGAGGAAATCCCATTTCGCCACGATCAATTCCCCCGTGGTAGTGTTGACCGGATTGACTTTGCTCCCGCATTTGACGGTAAATGTGAGAAAGACGAAAGGCGCTTCATTCAACACTTTTATAAGATTGACCGCTGGCTTTACCATCAATGTGATGACATGATTGCCTATTATTATGACAATCTTCCAAATATTACGCAAAGAACCGCCAGAACTGCTACATCCGGAAACTCCAGACCGGCACTACATCATCTTTATCTGCCAAAAACCAAAGACAGGATTGACATCCTAATCGAGCAGCTTCCCGAACGGGAGAGAAACGCCGTGCTGGCGATTAACAGTGGTACAACCTATCGGCAGCTTGCTGAACAATTAGGCGTATCTTATAACCGCGCACAGCAGTTGGTAAACAGAGGCGAACTGCAAATCCGCAGATGGCTGCGGCAAAGCTCCTGATAGCAGTTCATACACAAAAAACGCCCCGGACGACCTATTACAGTCAATCCGGGGCATTCATGCTTATCTTTGAGTTTCTTTTTTTCTCTTTTCTTCCTGAGCCTTTTCTTCTTCCTGACGAGTCAGATTCAAGAATTGCTCCACATTTTTTTCCGCTTTTAAATAGTCCTGCATCTCAGTCCGTGCATTCCGGTATTGTGCGTAGGCGGATTTCTTGTCTGCCAGAACTTCGGCATATTCTGCTGATAAGTCCTTTACCTTTGGAAGTTTCTTGATTCCCAATTCGTTAAAGGCATCCTTTGCTGCTTTGTGCAGGGTTATTGCTTCCCGATGGGATTCATAAAATTTTCTGCTGTATCCAGACTTACGGTAATCTACATATACATCCTTTGTTTTGGCATAGTTGATGATGTGTTTTTTCAGGGAAGCAATCTCCACCAGACGTTTTTCTGCCGTCTTGATTTTTTCATCCAGTTGGTCGAAGCGTTCTGTTGACTGTTTCGTTTTCTCATGAAGCTGGTCGATATTCTCAATTCCATGCTCACGAAGGAAAATCATGGTCTGCGCCATTTGTTTCAGATTATAGACCGTAGCCCATCGCTGATAGCCGATTCCTTTCGCCTGAAGTCTGGCGTCAATATCTACCAGCAGATTCAGACGTTTCTGGCTAACAGACTGTTTATTCTTGCTTCGGATACGGTGTTCTTTTTCGCCCAAAATGACAGCACGGATTTCTTCCTCTGTGTATCCATCTCCCAAAGAGCGGAAACGCAGAAAACGATCCTGTCCTTCCTTCCAGAGCGCCGTGTGTTTGCCGCGCTTGCAGGTATAGCCGTCCTGTTCCAGAAGCCGGAGAAATTCTTCAAAATCCTTTGGTTTCTTTAGAAGCGCCTGATCGATAGCCTGCCGGATTTCATCACGAAAGCAGTGCCGCTTCGGATAAGTGGTTCGTTTGACACGCTCTTTGTATGGTTTCTTCTCAATAATAGACAGCCCATGCTCCACACAAATGATGTCGCTGACCTTCTGAAGAGCAAGGCCGGAGTTATGGAAGTCACGAAATTTACGCTTGCAGTCCAGCGAAGTGGAATTGAAAACGATATGATTATGGATGTGGGCACGGTCTGTGTGAGTTGCTACCAAAAAAGCGTGTTTTCCTTTGGTGAACCGCAGCCCCAGTTCATAGCCAACCCGGTTGGCTTCCTCCGGTGTAATCTCACCCGGTTTGAAGGACTGACGAATCTGATAGGCAATCACATCATTTTGCTGCCGCCTGCCGGTGATGTGGAGATATTGTCGCTTAGCCAGAAGAAATTCCTCGTCTGCCGTCATGGGATCACATTCATATCCGCTCACCAGTTCGCCTTTTTCCGTCTTTCCCGGATTCTGAGCATAATCAGTCCGGTCGCGCAGGCACTGTGCAATGGTTTTCCCTTTGTTGATATGCAATGCAATCAGTCTTGTTGCCGCCATAGCTCACCGTCCTCTCCACAGCAAAAAAGAAGGCAGGCCGTTCCGCTTATTATTGCGGAGCAGTCTGCCCAAAACATTTATTCTATGAATGTACAAAGCCCACCAGAGAATCCTTCATCCCGTCCAGTGTAGTTTCGATCACTACGGCAAAGAACATGGCGGCTACACACAGAATTTCAAGAACAACCAGAATTGCCACCGAAGTCCACATTTGCTGTACAGCTGAGTAAATTCCGCATCCGAGTATAAACAGCATCAGAGGCCCCATTACATAAGCTGACAGGTTGGTTACGAGTTTTACTAAAAGAGCCGCTGCCATCAAAATCAGAATGATGGGCAGTGCCAGTAGCTTAAAGGGGAGTTTTATAAGTTTCATCACTTTGCTCACCGCCTTTCTGCTTGTATTATAGTTATTCGTGTTGGCTCAGGCAAGGATGTCATTTGGTTGATTTTGGAACGCGAAAAAAGAAGCAGCGATGGCTTATCGCATCAATACACACAGGAAGTTATCAAACAGATATAGTATCTGCTATGCAGATCAATCTCGCATATTTATTTTCGGAATCGTTTATAACTTTGATTTTATCCTGCTGTATAAAATGTTCGATCCGTCTGGCGAACCACCAATCACCCATACCGATCTGAAAACAACCGAGAATATCGCCTATTAATCTTGCCTCTTTGATTGGTTTACGTGTAAGTCTTTTCCATATCAGAAAATCATAAAAATCTTCTGGAACGCCGGTAACTTTTCCATTTATCACTGCTCTGAGAGGACTGTTATCCTCTGTTAATTCTGTCCATAGCAGTGCATACATCCTCACTTCTTCTTTGGTCAGCACCCTTTCATAGGCAAGGAATCCTGCAAATTCCTCCGCCGAAACTTCGCCCCAGTTTCTGTAAGAAAGAATACTTGTTTTTTTTACCACATATTCCGGAAGTTTTACGATATGAATCTTATTTTTATATTTTTGCAGTATCCGGCACAGACTGTAAAAACCACATATGGAATATGGTGCATCGCTGTACCAGACTCGGATTGTTTCCCCATTTTCCAGATATTCTTTTAAGCGCAACAATTCATTCAAATAAACTTCACCTGTCAGCTTCAATTCCTGATCTATTTCTGGATTTTTAACATACTGATTTTGTGCATACATGGAATAGATGAGATTTTTCCGATATGGACTGTCTATAGGCTCCTTGATATTACCAATATCCAGCATGAAGCCAAGACAGACTACGTCTTCTGATGTTCCTTCCACCCATCCGGCGAAGGTTCTCTCCGGTGGTGTCTCTTTCCCTGTCACCAATACCGACGTTGGCCCATTTGCATAACCAACTATTTCCATACTTTTCGCAGCTTTCATGGAGGCCGCTTCACTTTCTCCAAATAATACTTCAATCATATCTGCTTCCTCTGAACTCCAGTTTGCTTGTTAACCTTATGAAAGAAGTATACTGAAAAAACGTGAATAAGTCTATCCAAACCATAAATGAAGTTCTGAAAACTATGTTGCAGGCGTTTCGCTCACGCCAACCGCCTGCTATAACAGATTTAGGAGATACTGGCCAGCCGCACCAACAGTTCCTTTGCCGCCCGCCACAATTCATCCAGCCGCACCTGTAAATCCTGAATGTCAGCCAGATAAATACTCCCAGTCTCATTCGCCTTTTTAGCATACTGATTCAGATTATTGCTGCAGATGCGTAACAGCCGGATCAGTTCTTTCAAGTCTTGCAAATCCAGCTTCACACAGTAGCCATCCAATGCCATTTTGCGGATGTAGGCGCTCATATTCATTACGCCCAGTTCGTCCATTTTTGCCCGGATACGCTCACGGTCTGCTTTTGAAACCCGCAGGATAATCGTATCATTCAGTTTTTCCATCACCGCACCTCTTCTCCTGTCTCTTATACACATCTGACGC
>OWIO01001118.1_pt1 | contig 21799 bp, 17 predicted proteins | sample 1733011 | NCBI WGS metagenome assembly OWIO01 (sample SAMN05065779, study PRJEB22554) | human gut metagenome | biome: ENVO:2100002; feature: ENVO:00000062; material: ENVO:00002003 | host: Homo sapiens | place: USA | reverse complement strand
ATCTACACAAGGAGTATCGTCGGCAGCGTCAGATGTGTATAAGAGACAGACCTGCGCCTGAGCGGCGACCTGTCGGGCGAGCGCAGCGACCTCGACCTGCGGTTGGAGGCGCATCGCCTCTCGTATGCCGCCGGCGGGGTGGCGCTGCTGCGCGACGCCGATCTGACGGCCGACGTCACACTCGACGCCGATCTGAAAAACAAGCGTTTCACTTTCTCCGACAACAGATTGAGCCTCAATGCGATCGCTCTGAGCCTCGACGGCTGGGTGGCGCTGGCGGACGACCGCACCGAGATGGACGTGCGCGTCAACAGTTCGAAAGTCGAGTTCCGCGACGTCCTGTCGCTGGTTCCGGCCTTCTACACGCGCGATTTCGAGAACCTGACCGCTTCGGGGCAGCTGACGCTCGACGCATGGGCCAAAGGCGTGCTGGCGGGTGACCGGCTGCCGGCCTTCGAAACGACGTTGGCCGTGCGCGACGGCAGCTTCAAATACGCCTCGCTGCCCAAGGCCGTGACGGGCATTACGATCGATGCCAGGGCGGCCAATCCGGGCGGGACGGCCGACGCTACGACCGTCGACGTGCCGACCTTCGCGTTGACGATGGCGGGCAACGCGCTGCGCGGCTCGTTCTCGGCCGCAACGCCGATGAGCGATCTGCGCTTCAAGGCGGCCGCCGCCGGCAAGGTCGATCTGGGGGCTGTGAAGGAGGTCTATCCGTTGGGCGATTCGATCGCGCTGGCGGGCGTCGTGACGGCCGACATGCAGGCGTCGGGGCGGATGTCCGACATCGAGCGGGAGCGTTACGAGGCGATCGCGGCTTCGGGGCGGCTCACCGTCGAAGGGGTTACGGCGGCACTCGCGGGATTGCCCGAAGTGAAGGTGCGCCGCGCCGCGATGAGCGTCAGCCCTGCGGCGCTGACCCTTTCGGAGCTGGGTGTCACGGTGGGGCGCAGCGACATCGAAGCGTCGGGCACGCTGTCGAACTATATCGGCTATCTCCTGCGCGACCAGACGCTGCGCGGGCGGCTCGACGTCCGTTCGTCGCTGCTCGATCTCAACGAACTGCTGGGCGACGCTTCGGAGGCTTCGGCCGATACCGGTGCGGCCGCCGCTCCGGCCGATACGGCGGCGATGCGTGCCGTCGTCGTGCCGCAGAACCTCGATCTGGCACTCGGTGCGTCGCTGAAAAAGATACTGTTTCAGAAAATGGTGCTCGACGATTTCACCGGTTCGCTGACCGTGGCGAAGGGTACTGTCTCGATGAACCGGCTGGCGATGAATGCCTTCGGCGGCCGGATGTCGGCTTCGGGCAGCTACTCGACGGCAGCCGACGCGCAGCGGCCGGCGTTGAAGTTGAATGCCGAGATCGCCGATGCGTCGTTCTCGACGACCTTCGACCAGCTGGACGTCGTGCGCCGCATGGTGCCCCTGTTCGAGAAGACGGGCGGGGACTACTCGATGTCGCTCGATCTGGCGACCCGCCTGACGCAGACGATGGATCCCGACTATGCGACCTTGCAGGCCGACGGGGCGATCCGTTCGAAGAACATCCGCGTGCAGAATATCGCCGTCTTCGACCAGTTGGCCGCAGCGCTCAAAAACGACGCCCTGCGCCGCATCGAGGCGAAGGATGTCGACATCCGTTTCACGATCCGCGACGGGCGCATCGCCACGCAGCCCTTCGATCTGAGCGTGGGCGGTATTTCGCTCAACCTGTCGGGTTCGACGGGGCTGGATCAGACGATCGACTATACGGCCCGGGTGACGCTGCCCGAAGGATCGGCGGGCGGTATTCTTAAGGCGGTCGACGTCGGCATCGGCGGCAGTTTCTCGTCGCCGAAGATCACGCTCGACGTGAAGAATGCCGTGAAGGACGCCGTGAGCAATGCGATCGGTGAGAAACTGGGCCTGTCGGTCGGATCGTCCGAGGGCAAATCGGCCGACGAGATCCGCGCCGATGCGAAGGCCAAAGGCGATAAGCTCGTCGAGGAGGCCAGGGCGCAGCGCGACAAACTCGTCGGGAAGGCGTCGGGCAAACTGGCCAGGATCGCGGCGCAGGCCAGCGGCGACGCGCTGGTGTCGGCCGCCGAGAAGCAGGCGCAGAAACTCATGGAGCAGGCCGAGCAGCAGATCGCCGCGCAGCAGTGAGCGGCCGTGTCGTGAAAACCGGTGCAGCGTCCCACGATCGTGGGACGCTGCATGTCGTTTTACGGTCGCACGACTGCGTTTACCCGAGTTGCTGCGTCCGGCTTGCCGCCGGCGATTTTTCGGAGAGGTGTGTAAATTGGTCGAAAGGTTCGCTGTTGTGTCAAAATTTCCTATATTTGCCCCGCAATCTATACTTACTATTATTATTTAAACGCACAACACATGAGGAAATTTTTGACGATTTTCACCCTCTCCCTGCTTGCGGTGTCATGTATCGACAACGACTACGATCTGTCGGACATCGATACGGACGACATCGGCATCGGAGACGAAAATTCGGTCTTCACCTGCCCGCTGATGACGCTGAGGGTCGCCGTCGCGGACATCGTGAACGAACAGGGGGATCTCGACGGTATCCTGGCCGAAGCCGATGTCTGGCTGCCGGACCGGCTGCCGGACGGCGCGGAGGCGGTCGACGTGAAACGGCTTACCGGCGGCGACGGACAGCAGGCGCAACAGGCCTATGTGCAGACGTTGCTGACGGCCTTGCAGGAGGAGATCGACGCCGATGCTTCGGACCGGAAGCTCGAACAGATCGCCCGACAGATCTATGCGGAGTATAGGGAGGATTTTCTCCCCGATTACCTCCCTGCCGATGTGGACGAGGCGGAGTATATCGCGGCGTTCAGGACCGTCTACCACCAGCAGGCGACGCACGATCTGATCTGGGAGAATATCGAACTGTTCGCCGCCCGTTACCTGACGACGAACCTTCGGATAGATGTCCGGCCCTTCGTCCTTTCGGGCATCGACGTGGGGGCGGACGTGCGCGACATGATCGTCGGCGGAGACGAATCGAAAACCTCGTTGTCGCTCTTCGGCGATATTGCGACCGACCTGCCGGTCTCCTTCTCGGCAGAACCGTCGTTCGAGGCCGAGGTGGAGGGCAGCGACCGCACGTTGTTCAGCTTTCCTTCCTTTACCGTCTTCCCGACGGCGGAGGCGCCCGTCGAAATCGAGGAGACGTCCGTCTCTGCGGATGCGCTGACGGTCATCTTCGACCAGGAGACCCGCATCGAACTGAACATGCAGCTGGAAAACTACTATCCCGGGCGTTCGCTCGATCTCGGACAGGGAATTACCATCAACCTGAAAGTTCGCAAGAAGGGCGGTTTAATCTTTAACGTTTAGTGACAGCCATGAAAAAATTGCTCTATACGCTGGCCGCCGTTCTCGTTTGCACGGGCGCTGCGGCGCAGAATCCCACGTTGTATTTCATGGAGGGGGTACCCCTGCGTTCGCAGATGAACCCCGCGCTGGCTCCGCAACGGGGTTATTTCAATATTCCGGACTGGGCGGTCTGGCCGTGACGGCGGGCGGCAACACGTCGCTCGACCACCTGCTCTTCCGCCGCGACGGCAGGCTGGTGACGCTGCTCAGTCCGTCGGTCTCGTCGGCCGACGCCCTTTCGGATCTCCATTCGAAAAATCTGGTCAACGCCGACATTCGGGTCAATCTGCTCGGTTTCGGCGCTTATACCGCCAACCGCAAGCACTTCTGGTCGTTCGACCTCAATCTGCGCACGAGCGTTTCGACGCAGTTCCCCTACGAGCTGTTCCACTTCTTCAAGACGGGCGAGAGCGCGCAGGTACGCAATCTGGGCCTCAGTTCGGATGCCTATGCGGAAGCCGGGTTCAACTACTCGTTTCCTATCGGCGAGAAGTTCTATGTCGGTGCGCGCGTGAAGTTTCTGGTCGGGCTGGCCCGTGCCAAGTCCTATTTCACGCAGTTCAACGTCTCGCTCGGCGAGAACGAGTGGTATGCCGAGGCCGTCGGCGAATTGGAGGTCAACAGCAACCTGCTGACCATCCCCACCCGTCAGGAGGCGGGACAGGACGGAGTCTACCGCAATTACTACCAGCTCGACGACATGGAGTTCGACGCGAAGTTCAAGCCCGCCGGCTACGGTGCGGCCTTCGACATCGGTGCGACCTACGAGCCGATCCCGAACCTGCTGGTTTCGGCGGCGATCAACGACATCGGTTTCATCGCGTGGAACAAGGCCAGTTCGATGCACGGCACCGTAAGCCGGAGGCTGACCTTCGACGGTGCGCAGGTCGATGCGTCGGGGGTTGCCGACATCGATTTCGATCTGGGCGAGTTGAAGTTCGAGCAGGTCGACGAAGAGAGCGCGACGCGGATGCTCCATTACACGATGAATCTCGGCGCCGAATACCGGCTGTGGGACCGGCGCGTCGGTTTCGGAGCGTTGTACCAGATTCACAAGTACGACTATGCGGCGCTGCACAACCTGACCGCTTCGGTCAACTTCCAGCCCGTGCGCTGGTTCGGGCTTTCGGGCAGCTATTCGTTCATCGACAATCGGGCCAGCGCGCTGGGGTTGGGACTGAACCTCAATCCGGGCTGGATCAATTTCTATGTCGCTACCGACGTGTTGCTGACCAAGAAGAGCGCGCAGTGGATTCCCATCAAGCAGGGGCGGATGAACTTCAATCTGGGCATCGGTGTCCCGATGGGGAAACGGGGGCTGCGCCAGCGCGATTGCATTCGGGTGAGTGCGGCGTGCTGTCCGTCGCAGGAGCCGCTCACGGAGCAGCAGGAGCTTCGTATCAGGGAGCAGCAGCTCCGCGAGCAGGCGTCGGCGACCTCCGAGCAGATCGAAGAGGCTACCGAGCGCAGCGAGAAGGCGATCCGCAAAGCCGAACGCAGGGCGGCGAAGGCCGAACGGAAAGCGCGTAAAGCGGCCGAACGGGCGCAGCAGGAGGGCGATACGGCTTCGGTCGTCCGTGCCGCGGCCGATCTGCTGGCCGTGCGCTACTGAGGCGGGCGTATCGTCCGACAGAAATTCACCCCGGCGCAACGATCTGCGCCGGGGTGAATTCGTCTGGGTCGTCCCCGTTTTTGTCCGTTCCGGCGGTCAGGGCCGTGCGGCCAGTTCGGCGACGATCGCCCGCATCGCGTCGTAACGCTCCTCGGCGCTGCGGAGCAGTGCGTACTGCGCCCGCGTACGGACGAGGTTGTGGTCGGGCGACTTGATCTTGTAGTAGGTGTCGCCGTCGAGATAGTCCATCAGGAAGCGCAGCACCTGTTCGTAGGTGATGTAGCGTACCGAGAAGGCGAGTGCGTCGGTTTCGGCCGGCGTGAGGAAGGCGCGCGCCTCCGAGAGGTAGCCCTCGGCGAAGCCGCGGAACATGGTCATGTCGAGCCATACGTCGTCGAGGTTTTCGTCGTCTTCGCGGCCGTGGTTGGCGTAGGTGCGGATCGCGTCGCCGAAGTCGTTGAAGCAGGGGCTGCGCAGTACCGTGTCCAGATCGATCACGCAGAGCACCCGCCCCTGGCGGTCGAAGAGGATGTTGTTGATCTTCGTGTCGTTGTGCGTCACGCGGCGCGGGATCTCGCCCGTTTCGACCCGCTGCCAGAAGCGGAGCATCTCGTCGCGGCGGCATTCGATCCATTCGATTTCGCGTGCCACCGACGCACGGCGTCCCGCGGCGTCGCGCGCGAGGGCATCGTCCCATTGCCGGAAGCGGAAGCGGATGTCGTGGAAGCCGGGCAGAATGTCGGCCAGCGGTTCGCCGTAGTCGGCCAGCATCCGCTGGAAGCGGCCGATGCCTTCGCCGCCGCAGCGGGCCAGTTCGGGGGTCGAGGCGGACTGGCAGGTCACCGAATCCTCGATGAAGAGCGTCGCGGCCCAATAGTCGCCCGCCGCATCCTCGTAATAGAGCGCTCCGTCGTGCGTGGGGATGACGGTCATCACTTCGCGCCGCGGATCGCCGCCGGCGCGGCGTACCTTCTCCCTGAGAAAGGAGGTTACGCCCTCGATGTTGCGCATCATGGCGGGGATGTCGGTGAAGACGTTGCGGTTTTTGCGTTGGAGGACGTACCGCGCACGTTCGGTCGTGACGATGTAGGTGTCGTTGATGAATCCTTCGCCCAGCGTGGCGACCGACTGCACGGCGCCGTCGAGACGGAATTGTTCGGCTATTCGTTTCATGCGGTAGAGGGTTTGGGCAACCGTATCCGGGAATTGCGGAGAAGTCGCGGACTCCGCCTTCGGTTTTCCCGTCCGGTAGGATAAAGGTAATGAATTTTTTCTAACTTTGTGAACAGAACCCTGAAAAACCTCTTTCCCATGAAAACGCTCTTTCGTACAGCACTTCTTCTCGTCTGCGGTTTTCCGCTCTTCGCCTGCACGCCGCATGCCGCCTCGGATGCGCCTTACCGGATCGAGGAGGGGACGATCGTCTTCGCGGAACCCGCGCGCGCCGAGGGGCAGTGCGACGTGCTGCAACTGCGCTGCGATCCGATTCCCGTCGTGCGCGTGGCCTTCATCGGGCTGGGTATGCGCGGCAGCACGGCCGTCGAGCGTTTCACGCAGCTCGACGGCGTGGAGATCGTCGCCCTCTGCGACAAGGTGCCCGCTCACGTTGAGCGGGCGCAGCGGACGCTCTCGGTACACGGCCTGCCGGCGGCGCAGGAGTTCACGGGCGCCGACGACTGGCGCCGCGTCTGCGAGTTGGAGGGTGTCGATCTGATCTACAACTGCACCGACTGGCAGATGCACGTCCCCATTGCGCTCTACGCCATGGAGCGGGGCAAGCACGTGGCCGTCGAGGTGCCTGCGGCGCTGACCGTCGCCGACTGCTGGGCGCTGGTCGACGCGGCCGAACGGACGCGCCGCCACTGCATGATGCTCGAAAACTGCTGTTACGACTTCTTCGAGATGACGACGCTCAACATGGCGCGCGAGGGGCTGTTCGGCGAGATCGTCCATGTCGAGGGGGCCTATATCCACGACCTGCGCGAATTGCAGTTCGATCGCCGGCACGGCTACGTCGACATGTGGCGGCTCGAACACAATGCGCTGCATACGGGCAATCCCTATCCTACGCACGGCCTGGGTCCGTTGTGCCAGCTGCTCGACATCCACCGCGGCGACCGCATGGAGCGGCTCGTCTCGCTCTCGTCCGACCAGTTCGGCATGAGCGCCTACGCCACGGCGAAGTACGGCGCGGAGTCGGCGGAGGCCGAGAGGTCCTATGCGTTGGGCGACATGAATACGACGCTGATCCGCACGGCCAGGGGCAAGAGCATCCTCATCCAGCACGACATCACCTCTCCGCGGCCCTACAACCGGCTCCATACGATCTCGGGAACGAAGGGCTTCGCACAGAAATACCCGATCCGCAGTCTGGCGTTCGATCCCGACGCCCACCACCGGCTCTCGGACGAGCAGCTCGACCAGATGCTGCGCCGCTACGAGCATCCCATTACGCGCGAAATCGGCGAGAAGGCGCGCGAGGTGGGCGGCCACGGCGGCATGGATTTCATCATGGACTACCGGCTGGTCTACTGTCTGCGCCACGGCCTGCCGCTCGATCAGGACGTTTACGACGCGGCCGAGTGGTCGTCGCTGGCGGAGCTGACCGAAGCGTCGGTGCGCAACGGCTCGATGCCTGTCGCGATGCCCGACTTCACGCGCGGCGCATGGCGCAAGGTCGAGGGCTTCTCGCACGCGATGGCCGAGTGACGCCGGCCGCCCCGAACAGGTTCCGCCCCTGCCGCAGATCGTTGCGACAGGGGCGGAACGGTTTGAGGGGCAGGACTATTTGAGCGCCTGCAACACCTGGGGCATCAGCTCGGAGAGGGCGTTCTCGGTCTGAGCGGTGTAGAAATTCCCGTCGACGACCGCCTTGTCGTCGGTGGGGATGCACTCCCGCACCACCGTTTTGAGGAAGGGATGCAGTGCTACGCGTCGTCCCCGGGCGATGCCCAGGTTGTCGTAGAGAAGCGCTGCGGCGCAGTGGCCGATCATCGGTTTACCCTGCTCGGCGAAGCGCTTCATGATGCGGAGCATCTCCCGGTTGAAGGGCTTGTCGGCGTTCTCGGCGAATTTGGGCATGGCGTCGCCGCAGGCGAAGACCAGCGCATCGTACTCCTCCTCGCGGCCCGCGAGACGGGACACCGTGTCGTCGAGGCGGAGGGCGACGCCCGAATTGGTCGTCACCTGCGGCGTCTCGGCCACCGCGAACGTGCGGAACGGAATCCCGTTCTCGAAAAATGCTTCCAGATAGTGGAACAGTCCCGCTCCGTTGACCGGATCGACGACCAGAACAGCTGCTTTCTTTGCCATGATTGTGCGATTTTAAAGGTTCGTTTGTTTTCAACAGTCGTTTTCCCGCCTCGGCATAGCCTGAATAAGTTCGGCTCTGCGCTCGGCTTAACGAAAACGTTCATTTTCATGCTCCATTTCTCGCCTCGGCATAGCTCGAACTGCGTTCGACTCTGCCCTCGGCTTAACGAAAACGTTGACTGCACGGGTCCCGACGGGCCTGCATGATGTAAAGATAGGGCGGGGGATTGTAAAAAACAAGTACTTACCTTCGGGTAAGCAACTTACCTGCGGGTAACGAATCCTGATCCGCAGCCGGTTGCGCGACGATTTTTCGTCGCGCGATTTTCCGCCGCGTGCCGCGCAGGGAGCCGAACGGGGGGGAGGGGCGTGCCGTACGAGTGTGCCGAGCAGAGGGGGCATCGTGCCGCCGTCAGGCCGTCTGCGACGGTTCCGCACCGGCGATGTCGATGCGGCGGATCGCGTCGTCGAAGGCGTTGCGGTCGCCGATCGCGGCGTTGCGCAGCTGCGCGCGGTAGGTGTGGATCGTGGCGACCGAACAGTTGAGGATCGCGGCGATCTTGGCGCTGTGGGTCACTCCCAGCCGGATCAGCGCCAGGATGCGCAGCTCGGTATTCAGCGTCCGGGGCTGACGCGGCGAGAAGCGCTCCGCGTCGGTCATCAGCCGGTTGACGTGCGCCACGAAATCGGGGAAGAGGTGCAGGAAGGTCTCGTCGAAGATCGCCAGAAACTCTTTGTATTCGGCGTCGGCGGGGTTCTTGGTGCGCAACTCCCGTATCAGGGCGTCGCAGTCGCCGTCCTTGTAGACCTTCAACAACAGTTTGCGGTAGTCGTTGATGCGGACGATGTAGCGGGAGCAGAGGGAGAGGTAGTGGCCGACGTATTCGTCCTTGATGTTGTTGGCGTCGCGCAGTTCGCCGTTGATGCTGCGGATATGTTCGTTCAGCTCCCGGAGCTGGCGGTTCATTTCGAGCCGTGCGGCGCTGATCTGCCGGATTTTGCGGTAGTAGACCAGGATCGTGAAGAAACTTCCCAGCAGCACGACGACCAGCAGGCTGACGACGATCGTGACATAGCCCATCGCGCGGCGTTTGGCGTCGAGCGAGTCGATGTAGGCGCCTGCGATCTGCTGCACCATCTCGGACGACTGCTGCATCCGCGAACGGTAGTTGCAGTAGAGGGCATCCTCCATCGAGCAGTTGATATAGCGGTTGGCGCGCTCCACGTCGCCCTCTTCGAGCAGCAGCCCTGCCAGCGTGTAGAGTGCCATGCCCTCGCGCACGGGGGTGCGCAGGTCGTCGGCCGTCGCACGGATCAGGTACTCCTTGCGGCGGTCGGCGTCGCCCAGCTGTTCGTAGATGAGCGCCAGCCGGTAGGCGACCATCGCCCGCAGGTGCGTGTCTTCGATGCCGGCTTCGTATTCGGGCAGGAGCAGATCCAGCGCCTTGCGGGCTTCCCCCGCCTTGCAGTACATCATGGCTTCGAGCTCCTTGCGCGGGACGGAGCCTTCCGGCAAATTGCTGATGCGCAGCACGTTGTAGAATTGCAGCGAATCGCGGTAACGGGCTTTGAGCGCGGGATCGGCGCCGGAGAGCTGTTTGGAGAGGTAGGAGCGGTAGACGTTGTAGTATTCGCTCTTGTTTGCCGGTGCCAGACGGGTCGTGTCGACCTGATGCAGGATGCGGAAGGCTTCGCCGTACATGCCGCCGTTGAGAACGGTTTTGGCCAGATAGACCCGTGCGCAGTTGATCCGCGTGCCGTCGCCGTAGCTTTGGGCCAGGGCGAGCATTCTGCGGGCGTAGTGGTAGGCCGAGTCGATGTCGTAGTTGTAGTACTCCTTGTAGATCTCCTCCGCCAGGGCGATCCGTTTGCGCGGGTCTTTCGCTGCGGCGAGTTCGTCGCGCCGCGCTGCGATGCGGAGATTCTTCGTGCGGCCGTATGCGTCGCGCCGTTCGATGATACGGTCGAGCTCTTCGAGCGCCTTCTGATGGCGATCGGTACGGTCGGTACAACTCGTACCGATGCCGAAGAGCAGGACGGCGAGAAGGAGAGGGAACGGTTTCATGCGTTTGTATTCGACAGTCGTTTTTCGCCCCGGCACCCCGCACGGGTCGGGAGGGCTATCGTGCGAAAATAGTAAAAAAAAAGCGAGTTGACGGCGGTTTCGACCGTTTTTGTTGCTCCGCCGCCGGTTCCCGGAGGGAGATCGCCGCGACGAAAAAGGAGGAAACCGTCGCGGTTTCCTCCTTCGGGTGAATCGTCTCCCGACGGTCGTTGCGTCAGAAGTTCAGGCCGTCGTCCCAGCCGGGGTTCTGCGTCAGCGCAGGGTTCAGCGTGCGCTGTGCGGCGGGAATGGGCCAGAGGTAGTCGCGCGCGTCGTCCCAGTTCCGGCCGTGGACGACGCCCGGGTAGCCGACGATGTAGCCTTTGGTCTCCTCGCTGAGAATCACCTCCTTGCCGATCTGCAATTTCGTCGGGCAGGAGGAGGTCGCCTCGTCGATGTAGAGTTCCAGATCGGGCGTGCCGTCGTTGTCCATGTCGTAGGTTCCCGCACCGGCGATGTAGCAGCCGTAGTAGGGCCGGTAGTGGTTGAGCGCCTGCTTGCACTCGTTCCAGCGGAAGAGATCCCACGAACGGTAGGGGGGCTCCATGACCAGTTCGACGGTGCGCTCGCGGCGGATTTCGAGGATGACGCCCGTGTGGGCGCTCTTCGTCACGTTGGGATAGCATTCGAGCAGGTAGGGATCGGGCGAAGCGTCGGCCTTCGTGAGATCGATGCCGGTCATCTTCGCGCGTTTGCGGATCAGGTTGACCGAGATTTCGAGGTCGTTCTGCGTGATCGTTCCCAATTCGGCCACCGCCTCGGCGTAGTTGAGGTAGACTTCGGCGGCACGCATCAGGATCCAGTCGCTGCTCGCGGCACCCGACGTGGTCGAGTTGGCGGCCGTGCCGACGAACTTGATCGGTTCGTAGCCGGTGTGCGACGAGAGGGTGTTGCGCGTGACGGTCGTGGCCTCCACCTGCTTGTAGCCCGGACAGAGGACGGTCTGCGCCATGCGCGGATCGCGGCCCTGCGTCTCCTCGCTGTACGGCATCGTCTCCCAGCCCTCCTTGTCGGTGAAGCGCGAGCCGTCGGCCATGAGGTAGTGGTTCATGAAGCGGCGCGTGAGGCTCGTGCGGCCGAACTTGATGTTGTAGGGCACCGAGTGCGAGATGCCGAAGGCTTTGTCGTAGCGGCGGCAGAGCACCACCTCGCAGGTCTTGGCGTTCTCCGAGTAGAAAAGTTCGCGGTAGGGTTCCGCTCCCTCCTCGTAGAGATAGAAGGGCGAGTCGGTGATGAACTCCTTGGCCGTGGCGGCCGCCTGCCGGAGGTATTTGTCGGCGTCGGCCATGCCGTGATATTTGCGGAACGTCCCCTCGTAGAGCGCTGCGCGGCTGGCGTAGGCCAGCGCGGCCCATTTCGTCACGCGGGTGTTGCCGCTCTCCCACGTGCCCGGAAGGTTTCGGGCCGCGAAGTCGAAATCTTCCAGCACGCGGTCCATCACGTAGCCGCGGTCGTCGCGCGCCTTGTAGACGTCGGCGTCGGTCGAGCCGAGCACGTGGTCGTAATAGGGCACGTCGCCGTAGGTGCGCACTTTGAGGAAGTAGAAGTAGGCGCGGAAGAACCGGGCCACGGCCTCGTATTTGGTGGCCAGCGCTCGGTCGGGACACTGGTCGAGGTGTTCGAGCAGGTAGTTGATCTTGCGCAGTGCGCTGAACGACCAGGTCTGCGAGGCGGCGTTGCGGCTGCCGGTGATGTAGTCGCTCAGTCCGTTGTCGATCTTGTCGTCGGCGTCGTTGATGCCGATGTCGGCCGATTCGAGGTTGTCGTTGTAGAACTGGTTGCTCCACAGGGTGAGATCGGACTCGTTCTGGAAATATTGTTCGGGCGAAAGCTCGTGTTCGGGGAGCATCGTCAGGTCGCAGCCGCCGACGCTCAGTGCGATGGTTCCGAAAGCTAAGATTTTACAGATGATTTTCATATTCTTTCCGGCTTGAAGTTGTTAGAAGGTGATGTCGACGCCGAACGAGAAGGTGCGGGGCATGGTGTAGCCCGTTCCCGTTCCGCCCTTGTAGGTGCCGCTGGAAATCGCCAGCTCGGGATCGATGAGCTTGCAGTGCTTTTTGAGCGGCGACCAGTAGCAGAGGTTCTCGCCCGAGACGTAGATGCGCAGCTTCGAGAGGTACTTTTTCAGCACCGGCAGCGTGTAGCCGATCGTAAGGTTCTTGAAGCGCAGGTAGGCCACGCTTTGTAGGTAGCGGTCGTTGTTCTGTCCCAGCGGGCCGCCGTTGTAGCTCTGGATCGGCCGCAGGCGGGGGAAGTAGCCGCCCAGATTCTGTTCGCTCCACACGTCGTCCATGAAGTCGTAGGTGATGAACGACGGAATGGTGTAGCCGTAGAGCTGCCAGAACTGGTTGGCGCCGTAGATATCGTCCTTGTTGGCCGTCGGATACCAGTCGCGCTTGCCGACGCCCTGGAAGAAGGCCGAGATGTCGAATCCGTTCCAGCTCGCTTCGATGCGGAACGAGTAGCTGTAACGCGGCGTGGTGTTGCCGATGATCATCATGTCGCCCGGATCGTCGACCGTCCCCGCGCCCGTGCCGATCGAGCCGCTGCCGTCGCGGTCCTCGAACATCACGTCGCCGGCCATCAGCCTGCCCAGGTTGTTCTGCATGTTGTAGACGCGCTGGTAGACGTTCGAACTGTTGTTGATCGCCACCTGGTAGGCGGCGGCCTCCTCGTCGGTGTCGAAGAGTTTCGGCACGTGGTAGCCCCAGATTTCGCCCAGCTTTTTGCCTTCGTAGTAGCTGTCGAAGAGCTTCGTGGGGTTGTTGTACTTCGTGATTTCGGTCTGGTAGTCGCCGATCTGACCCGTCAGGGCGTAGTGGAAGGGTTTGCCGCCCAGCTTGAACTGGTCGCGCCACGTGATCGAGAGCTCCCACCCTTTGGTGCGCAGGTCGGCGCAGTTCTCGGTCGGCGTCGCCGCGCCGTAGACCGAAGGCAGCGTCAGCGACTGCGTGAGCATGTCCTTCGTGTCGCGGATGAAGAAATCGCCCGTGAACGAAAGGCGGTTTTGCAGGAAGCTCAGGTCGAGGCCGAGGTTGTAGGTATAGACCGTCTCCCACGTGAGGTTCGACGACATGGGATCGGATACCGATGCATAGCTGGCTTTGCCGCTGTCGTCGAAGAGGTAGTTGAGCGTGCCGGTGCCGATCGTTTGCAGGTAGAGGTAGTTGCTCACCTGCTGGTTGCCCAGCGCACCGTACGACAGGCGGATCTTACCGTTGTCCCACCAGTGGCGGACGCCCTCCATGAACCGCTCTTCGGTGAAGCGCCAGCCGGCCGACACCGAGGGGAAGTAGCCCCAGCGATCCTTTTTGGCGAAGCGCGACGTGCCGTCGGCGCGCATCGAGGCTTCGAAGAGATACTTGCCCTTGTAGTCGTAGTTGATGCGGGCGAAGAACCCGAGCGTCTTGTAGGCCGAGATATCCTGCTGTACGAGCCAGTAGGTGTCGTCGTTGACCGAGTTGAACGAATCGATCTGGTCGCTGCCCAGTCCGAACTGCTCGACGATGTTGTCCACGAGTCGGTATTTTTCGTAGTTCATACCCGCGACCGCCTTGAAGTTGTGCTCCTTGTTCCAGCTGTGTTCGTAGGTGAAGTAGGCGTCGACGTTGTGGTAGGTGTATTCGTAGGGGCGTTCGCGGTAGGTGTCCTTCTGGTAGTGGGTCGTGGTCTTGGTCACGCCCACGGCGTCGGAGTAGATGTTCGCCGCCGTGCGATCCTTGTAGAGGCGGCGGTAATTGTTGATGTTGTAGCTGGCGTCGAAGGTCAGATCCTTGTGGAGTTTGAGTTGCAGGCTGTTCGAGAGCGTCAGCGAGAGGTTCTCGATCGTGTGCTTGTTCGTGGGGTCGGCCAGTGCCGCCGTGCGTCCCTTGCCCAGCGCCACGTTGCGCAGGTCGGCGGGATACATCACGATCGAACCGTCGGGGTTGTAGGGGACGAACATCGGTGCGACGTTCTCTTCGAGCGCGGCGATGGTCTGCGCCTCGTTGAGCGGCCCCGGATACTTCTGGTTCACGGCGTTGAGCGAGGCGTTGGTCGACCACTTGGCCCATTTGAAGAGCTGTGCGTCGAACTTGGCGCGGAACGAGTAGTTCTTGTAGTTCTCCTTGTTCCGGATCATGTTGCCGCCCAGCACGCCGTCCTGCTGGTAGTAGCGGCCGCTGACGTAGTAGTTGACGTCCTTGCCGCCGCCCGAGAGCGAGAGGTTGTGCTCCTGATGGAAGCGGTTGGTGTTGTAGATGCTGTGGTACCAGTCGAAGTTGCCGTAGTAGTGGTACTTGCCGTCGTCGCCGATCACGACCCACGGCCGGTCGGGGTGTTCGGTGGTGTCGTAACGACGCGCTTCGAGCGCCGCCCAGTCGGCGTCGGTGTAGTTGAAGGCGTTGTAGGCGTAACGCGAGAAGTAGAGGTCGTTGACGATCGTGGCGTAGTCGTAGCCGTTGGTGATGAAGTCGGTGGGCGTCGTGGGCTGCGTCCAGCCGATGTTGTTGGAGTAGCTCACCGTGGCTTTGCCCGCCGCACCCTTCTTGGTGGTGACGAGGATCACGCCGGCCGAAGCCTTGGCGCCGTAGATGGCGCTGGCCGAAGCGTCTTTGAGCACCGAGATCGACTCGATGTCGGCGGCGTTGACCAGCCGCAGCGAGACGCCCGGCACGCCGTCGACCAGTATCAGCGGCGAACCGCCGTTGATGGAGGGCACGCCGCGGATGTTGAGGCTGTTGCCTGCCGTGGGGTTGCCCGAGTCGATGCTGATGTTGAGCGAGGGGTCGATGCCCTGCAACGCCTGCATGGTCGAGACCACGGGCCGCTGGGCCAGCTCCTCGCCCGAGATCGACGAGACGGCGCCCGTGACGTTGATCTTCTTCTGCGTGGCGTAGCCCACGACCACTACGTCGTCGAGCTGCTGCGCGTCTTCGCTCAGCTCCACGTCGATCGCGCCGGAGGCGGGCACCTTGACCGTCCACGAGGTATAGCCCACGCAGGAGATCGTCAGCAGCTGTCCCGTGGCTGCCTTTACGGTGAAGGCTCCGGCGGTATCGGTCACCGTTCCGGAACCGGTCGAGTTGTTGGCCACCGTGACGCCGACGATCGGATCGCCGGTCGCACGGTCGGTGACGCGCCCCGTGACGTCGCGCAGCTGCGATTGGGCGAGTGCGGCCTGCGAGGTGTCGTACACCGGCGTTTCTGCGGCGTGAGCCGTGCCGAAGGGAAGCGCGAGCAGTCCTGCGGCCATGATTGCGAATATCTGTTTTCGATTTTTCATATCGCGTTCGTATTTGGGTTAGTTACTTCACGAGTTTCCAGAGGGCGTGAACCTGATCGGCGTTGATCGGATCGTCGTAGATGCGTGCGATGACCACCTCTCCGTTGAATGATATCTGCCCCTTGTCGTTGGGATTGGGGTCGGCGCCGATTCCGAACCAGCGTTTGTCGACGTTGGTGTTCATGTGGCGGAATTCGCCGCCGGCTGAATTGTTGGTGGCCTTCAACTCGCCGTCGACATAGATTTTCTGCGTGCCGGCGGCCTTGTCCCATACGGCGACGATGTGGTAATAGACATCCTTCAATGGGGTGACGCCGCTCTTGGCGGTTTTCCACACGTTGCCGCCCGTGGCATTCTTCGTGCCCGTCTCCATGACGATCTGGTTCGAGTCGTCGGCCCAGAAACAGATGCTGACGCCGCCGCCTTCGCTCGAAGCGAAAGGTTTGATCTGCAATTTTTGGGGATCGTCGTAACGGCGCAGGAGCACCTCCATTGCGTAGCCGTCTTCGAGTTTGCTCTTGAAGGCGGCGTTGTCGTTGTACTCCACCTTGTAGAATCCGCTTTCCAGCACGGCCGAAGGACCGCTCGGTTCGCGCGTGAAGCGTGCGGCGTACCGGTCGTATTTTTCGAGGAAGACGGTCGACAGGGTCGGGTCGGGAAGCAGTTCGACGGTCATGCCCATGGCCGAGACATCCTTGGCGGTGCCGTCTTCGGCGAAGACCACGTCGAGCAGGTCGGCTGTCGGGGCCGGAACCACGTACCCCTGCGTGACGGTGACGTAGTTGAAGACTTCGGGGTGAAGCTCCGAGACGAATTTGAGCGTCGCCGTGCGGTTCCTGCCCGTCGTGTTCTCTTCGGCCAGGAAGGTGATCGAGGCGCTCTCTTTGGACTGCTGGGTGAGCCAGCCGTCGCCGTCGGGGCTGTCGATCTCGACCTTCCACGGGCTCTGGTTGGTCGAGACGGCGACGGTGAACTCCGTACGGTCGCCGACGATCGAGATCGTCGCGGGATCGACGTCGAGATAGGGCTGCTCCTCGGTCTGCGAGATCGTGTAGGCGTAACGCTCCTCGCCGCCGAGACGGAACGACACGGTAGCCGAGCGGGTCGCGCCGCTGAGGTTGCGGGCCGCTACGACGGTCACCTTGGTGTTGCCCGTCGCGCCGCTGCGGTCGGAGAGGGCGAAGCCCTCGTCGCCCGCGATGTCGGCCGTCCAGTCGGCCGTGGCCAGGACGGTGAAGGCCACCTCCTGGCTCTTGCCGTCGATCGAGATCGGCTGCGACGGATCGGAGCCGTCGGGACCGACGACTTTGAGCAGGGGCGTGCGGTTCAGGTCGCCCCCTTCCGAATCGCACGACGCGAGGAACGCGCATACGATTGCGAACATGGTCAGTAGTTTTTTCATAGTGAGATAAATTATTAGGTTAGATGAAGAGATGAATCGGGATGCGGACGCCCTCTGCCGCCGCGCAGGGCCGCCGGTCGGAGCGGAGCCTTCCCCCTCGCTCCGCTTCCGTCCGGACGGCGGCCGTTACCACTGCGGGGAGACGGACATATCGTAGAGTTCGCGCGGGCGCGACATCGTTTCGGTATAGCTGCGGCCGAATTCGTCGGTCACGGTGATTTCGAGCGTGGTCGTGGGCGAGGAGCAGACCGCCTCGAACATGTGCGACGTGAGCAGCGTCGGGAAGGTCATGGCCGTCGAATTGGTGTTCATGCGGTTCATGTTGAAATGGATCGTATGCAGCGGGTCGTAGGTGTCGACCTGTTCGACGGGGAGTTGTTTGCCGGTCTCGACTTCGCGCACCTCCACCTTCCATTTCTCGTTCCAGTTGAAGACGTTGATCAGCACGGCGTTGTCCGAGCGCGGACGGTCGTAGCCGTTGGCGTACTGTGAGAAGAATTCGGCGCTGACCGTCCCGAAATCGTTCTTGATGTTGGGGCAATATTTGTCGCGCGTGATGAGGCAGCGGTTGAGGTCGTAGGCGCGGAACTGATAGTCGGCCGCCTTGCCGATACCCTGATAATGCCATTGCACGTCGTCCGCTCCGGCGGTTCCGATCTCGAAGAGTCCGTAGCCGGCCGGTGCGCCGTCGCGGCACATCTGGGTGCGGCCGTTGGTGTAGTTGCCCGTCCACCACCATGTGGCGCATACGGCGGCGATATTGTGTTCGGTCATGCGCTCGGTGATGCGGTTGGCGTAGTTGATATGGGTATGGCCCGTCACGAAATGGACGGTGTAGGGAGCGAGCAGGTCGAGCATCTTCGCGCGGCAGTCGGCCGGCATGGCATAGCTCCACGAGAGTTTGCCGTCGGCGATGCGGTAGCGGTTCGTGAACTGGATGTGCATCCCCACGAAGACCGTTTTCCCTGCCGGAACCCGTTGCAGGTCGGCTTCGAGCCACCGGAGCTGGTCGGCCGTCAGTCCCTCCGTATAGTCGAGTTTCCCGACGGTTCCCTGTGCACCGCCCGTGTTGGTGAAGAGGGTGTTGTCGAGCTGGATGTAGTGGATGTCGCCGATGTCGAAGGAGTAGTAGGTAGGGCCCAGATTTTCGCGCCACGGATTTTCGGATTCGAAATCGTCGGCCACGTAGGGATCGTTGTCGTGGTTGCCCGGAATGTTGTAGATCGGAATGTCGAGATCGGCCATTTGGCGCACGTAGTGCGACGGCTGGTAGCTGTTCTTGTACCAGTATTCGTCCCACGTCAGATCGCCGAGCGCCATGGCGTAGAGGCTCACGCCCTCGGCTTTCGCCTGTGCGATCTGTTTGCGGAGGTCGGCTTTGAAGCCGTTTTCGAACTGGTGGATGTCGTTGGTGCGGTTGGCCAGATGCGTGTCCGTGAAGACGATCATGCGGTGCCGTTCGTTGGTTTCGGGCGCCAGTACGAAACTGCGCTGTTCGTAGGTCTGGGGCGAACCGCTCAGCCGCCGGAAGAACTGGGGAATGGTGCGGTTGACCGCTGCGCGGTATCCGGCGGGGACGGTGATGAAGACGTAGCCTCGCTGTTTGAGCGAAGAGAGGTAGTAACGCCCCTCGTCGTCGGTGGCGGTCACGAAGACGCCGTCCGAAACCGAAACGCCCGCGATCGGTTTACCCGTATGGTCGATCACGCGGCCGTAGACGGTGCTGCCGGGTACCTGCGGCACCTCGGTGCGGTCGACCACGTCGACGAAGGCCGTGCCCAGGTCGAGGGCTTTCCCGTTTTTATAGAAGGTGAAGTCGTACATGCCCCCGATGAAACCGGCGGGCGTTTGCAGGGAGGCCCCCTGCGTTTGGTCGACCTCCGTCACCGGCATCCGGTGGATTTCGGAGGCATCGTTGCGTGCGGTCAGCAGCAGGTAATCGTCGGTGCCGGCGCCGCTGCACGGAAGCAGGAAAGTGTCGGCGAAGCCCATCTCCACGACATCCGGAACCTTGTAGGCGGCGACATCGGGGAGCTTGTCAGGTTCGTCGGGATCTAAATTCCCCCCCCCTCCTCGGCAGGAGCGTCGGGCGTAGCGGGATCGGAGCTGCAACAGAGGCAGATCGTGCTGGTCGACAGGAGCAATGCGAAGACTCCCAGGAGGCGGCCGAGCGGTTTCATAGCGTCGTAAGGTCTTTTCATAACGGTCGAGTTTTTTCGTTTGTTTTCATGCTCCATTTCTCGCCTCGGCAATTCGAGTAAACTCGATTGCACTCGGCTTAACGAAAACGTTCATTTCATGCGGTTTTTATTCCATCGGATTTTGATAGCGATCTTTCTGTCGCGTATCCAGTTGGTGTATTCCGTATTGCGCAAACGTTTGTGCAAATATAAAAATTCACTGTAAATTTCACAATCAAATAAAATATATTTTTCGCTTTCGAATGAAATTAAATTTTTTGAAAAATCGTTTCCTTGAATTATTCCGTTATAAATCATGAAATTATGAGAAACGATCGATTTATATTAATAATAAAATTTAAAAAAACGGATCTGTGCGGAAGTCCCCGTTTCTCCTGTTTCCGGAGGATTTTCCCGCACTCGATTTTCGTTGCACAACGGTTTGGCGCAATCTTTTGCGAAGACTGCTCCGCTTGCTGCCGTTTTGCGGGACGATCGTTTTCGATAACGCTTATCCATACCTATGGTTCGTTTGTCGGGCGTTCGGATCGCCCGACATCATGCAGCGTGCAGGACTGTCGATACGAAACCTCGTCGGGGTATTTTGGCGGATGATCCTGTTTCCGACCGATTCGGACGGAGAAGATGTTTACGACCGTTGCGGGGATGCGGAAAAGGCGGTGCGGTGGAATTTTTAGGAGAGGTGCCGTTCGTCCGGACGGAGCGGTGGGGTATCGGCGGGTTCCGGTATCATTGGCTTTGTTCCTTGTTCCGTACCCTGAGCCAGCCCTTGCCTGTTCCGGAAAACGGAACCATTTCGTTAAGCCGAGCGCAATCGAGTTTACTCGAATTGTCGAGGCGAGAAATGGAGCATGAAAATGAAGGAATCATCGAGGCTTTCCGTGGGGGGGCCGCCGCCCACGACTGTTTGTCGGAGCAGGACCGTTCACCTCTCCGGAATGCCGGCCGGATCGGGACAGCGACTTCGGAAACGATGGATTATCCTCTCTGAAAGGACTATATTTTTTTAGCGTTCGATCTGGTTCAATCTATTGTATATCTTGTGATTGAAGGTTTATATCCGCTATATTTAAAAGCGATATTTTCAAACGTTTGTTTATCTTGTAAAATTAACTTAATTTTGTACAACGGGCGGAGGGCTCCGGTCTGGACAGGCTCCGGAAGCGGGCCGTCCGACGGGCATGTTTTCTACAACCTAAAATAAATAGTTACTGCAAAACGAAATGAATCCTATTAAAATCGGTATGATCGGCTTCGGCAGAATGGGCGGGTTTTATCTCGAACAGATGCAGAAGAGCGGACGGTGGGAGGTGGCCTACATCTGCGACGTCTCTGCCGAATCGCGGGAGGAGGCCCGCCGGCTGGCTCCGCAGGCGCAGGTAATCGCCGATGAACAGATCATCTTCGACGATCCCGAGGTGGCGGTCGTCGGTCTCTTCGCGTTGGCCGACTCCCGTCTGTCGCAGATCGGCAAGGCCGTCGCGGCAGGCAAGCATATCATCGCGGAGAAACCGATCGCCGACAGCGTGGAACGCGAATGGCAGGCGGTGTCGCTCGTCGAAAAGGCGCCGCTGTTCTCCACGGTCAACCTCTATCTGCGCAATTCGTGGTATCACAATACGATCAAGGAGTTCATCTCCTCGGGCGAGATCGGCGAACTGGCGATCATCCGCGTATGCCACATGACGCCGGGGCTGGCGCCGGGCGAGGGGCACGAATACGAAGGCCCCGCGTTCCACGACTGCGGGATGCACTACGTCGATATCGCGCGCTGGTACGCCGAATCGGAGTTCAAGACATGGAACGCGCAGGCCGTGCGCATGTGGAACTACAAGGACCCGTGGTGGTTGCAGTGTCACGGAACGTTCGAGAACGGCGTGGTGTTCGACATCACGCAGGGGCATGTTTACGGGCAGTTGTCCGCGAAGCAGACGCATAACTCCTACGTGGACATCGTCGGGACGAAGGGGATCGCGCGCATGACGCACGATTTCAAGACGGCGGTGGTCGAACTTCACGGCGTGACGCAGACGCACCGGATCGAGCGCCCCTACGGCGGCAAGAACATCGACGTGCTCTGCGAACGGTTCGCGCAGTCGATCGAGTCGGGGCGGCGGTGCGAGGAGCTTCCCCGTTTCCGCGATGCGGCGGTCGCTTCGGAGTATGCATGGAAGTTCATCCATGATGCCCGGACGCACGACTTGCCGGCCATCGGCGACCTGCGGACGTTGCAGCAGATCCGCGAACGGCGGCGGACGATGAAGAACGGTTACGGCCTGTTGCGCAAGCGCGCGTGACCGCATTTCGGACGAGACCTGAATTTAACCTTATAAAACTTGGATCATGAACAAATTACTGTTTCTCGGTAACCTGGGCGCCGGCGAAATCTTCGTCATCGCGCTCGTAGTCCTGCTGCTTTTCGGCGGCAAGAAGATCCCTGAGCTGATGAAAGGGCTAGGCAAGGGCATCCGCCTGTCTCTTATACACATCTGACGCTGCCGACGATACTCCTTGTGTAGAT